>JABAHS010004718.1_pt4 | contig 40222 bp, 33 predicted proteins | sample 7062111 | NCBI WGS metagenome assembly JABAHS01 (sample SAMN14534600, study PRJNA622989) | marine sediment metagenome | biome: marine biome [ENVO:00000428]; feature: marine pelagic biome [ENVO:01000023]; material: deep marine sediment [ENVO:00002113]; isolation source: pool of 4 deep marine... | reverse complement strand
ATTACCGGGCTCGCCATTGGTCTTACGGTCTACGTCTTCGGCGGCCTGATTGTCGAGTACGAGCGGACACACGACCAGTTCTATGCAAACGCCGATCGCATCTACACGATCGGTGCAACAGCAGCGCCCGAACTGAACGTTGGCGTCGAAAACTTCAACGCTGTTCAATCTGCGGTGGGGCCCGCTATCGAGGCTGACATCTCCGACGTAGAGGCGGTCGCGAGGACCATTACGTCGGAGTACCTCATCAACATGGGTGCCGACCGCTTCTACCAGGTGATCCGTTTCGCCGATCCGGCGTTGCTCGAAATCTTCAACTTCGAGTATCTCTATGGCGACACCAGTGCGCTTGACGATCCCAGCGCCCTGCTGATCACGGAATCCACCGCCATCAAGTATTTCGGCAAGGCCGATGCCGTCGGTGAAGTCGTTACCCTCGATAACGAGTTCGACTTCTATGTATCCGCCGTTATCGCGGACCTGCCGCTGAATACGCACTTCAACTCCAGTCCGATTGTAGAAGCCGGGTTCGAGATCGTTGCGCCTATACAGGCGCTCACGCGAACACGGGACTTCGATGTCGCCGGCGACTGGAACAACCTCTCCATCGGCAACATGACCTATGTGCTCTTGCCACCGGAACTCGATGGCGAATGGCTGAAAACCCAGATGGATGCTCTTTACGATCGTATCGTCGACGAGGAGCGGCAGCGGGTCATCGCGTCGTTCGAGGTGTATCCGTTAAGCCGTGCAAATACGGCGATCTGGGACCTGATCGGCCTGCCCGTCATCAGCGTGATATCCCTGCTCAGCTTCCTCGTCCTGGTCGTCGCGTGCGTCAACTACACGAACCTGGCAACGGCGCAGTCGCTCGGCCGCAGCCGCGAGGTCGGCATGCGCAAGACCATGGGTGCCGGACAGCGGCAGCTGCTCACCCAGTTCCTGGTCGAGAGCCTCGTCATTACCGCGATCGCGATGGTCATCGCCATCGCTGCACTCGAGATTGTGATCCCGTTACTCAACAACGCCGCGAACAAGGCGCTGACGATCGATTACCTGAACACGCTCCCATGGCTTGTCGCGACGACCGTCCTCGTCGGCCTGCTTGCGGGCATGTACCCCGCATGGCTCATCACACGGGCGAGCCCCATCGATGCGTTGCGCGATACCGCGAGGAAAGGCAAGAAAGGCTCGAAAGTCCGGTCCGTCATGATCGGCGCACAATTCGCCATCTCTGCGTTCATGCTCGCGCTCGTCGCGATCGTTTTCATGCAGAACGAAAGCGTGAAGGAATCGAGCTACGAGTTCCCGCGCTCGGAGATCTACACGCTAGAGCGCCTCAGCGTCGACAGTATTCGTGACCGACTCGAGACGTTGCGCCACGAGCTCGAGGCGCTGCCGAACGTGGACGGCGTCGCTTTCGCGAGCCAGGTTCCCTACGAACAGAACAACGCATCGAGAACGGTTTCCATCGAGCCGGGCGACGAGGCCGGCAAGTTCAGCCTGCAGTACATGAGCATGTCCCCGGAATTCCTGGACACCTACGACATCCGGCTGTTCACCGGGCGCCCGTTGAGCCGTGACATCGCCAACGATACGGAGCGCGAGGAGTCGGAGACGGTCAATGTCATCGTGAACGAGATGGCCCTCGAGAGACTGGGCATTTCCTCTCCGGCCGAGGCAATCAATAAGCGCTTCTATAACTTCAGCGAGGAAGATGGCGCCGTGCCGGAATTCGTCATTGTCGGCGTCGCCCCGACGCAGAACATTACCGGTCTGTTCAACGCCGAGAAGCCGTGGATGTATCTCTACGACCCGGACTTTATTCGCATCGGGTCCGTGCGCATCAGCGGCAACATGATGGAAGCGGTGGAGCAGATCGAGGAAGTCTGGGACCGGGTCATTCCCGACTACCCGATGCAGGGGCGCTTCCTCGATGACACGTTCAACGACGTCTACAACATCCTCAGGTTCATGAACATGGCGCTGGCCGGGTTCGCGTTCGTTGCATTTGCGCTTGCCCTTATCGGCCTGTTCGGGCTGGCGGCATTCATGGCCGCGCAGCGCACCAAGGAAATCGGCGTGCGCAAGGTGCTCGGCGCGAACTCGTTCCAGATCGCGCGCCTGCTCGTGTGGCAGTTCTCGACGCCCGTGCTCTGGGCGCTGGCGATCGCCCTGCCTGCCGCCTACTTTGCTACCAGCACCTATCTGAATTTCTTTGCCGACCGCATTCATACGACGATCCCCGTCCTGATCGCGGCGGGCATCGTAGCAACGTTGCTGGCCTGGGGTACCGTCGCTGGCCATGCCATCCGCATCGCCCGTGCCAACCCGGTGCTGGCACTGCGGTACGAATAGCGCGTCAGCCCACTGCACATATGTCCACTGTTCGGCGCTATCATAGAGTGCCGGACAGTGGACATATGCCGTGGACGATACCGAGATCAAATGGCTGATCGCCTTGCTGGTTACCGCCGCTGCGGCGGCCCTTGCGTGGTTCCTCTGGGATGGGGTCAAGCCGCCGCCGGAGCCGGTGCCCGTCGAGCAATCGGCGCCCATGGCCGATGCCGAGCCGGCAGAGCCACTGCACCCGATCGAGCCGCTGAGCATCACGCCCGGTGAGGGCGAACTCGTCGAACTGCCGCCTCTGGCGGAAAGCGACAGCTACTTCGCGCTGGCTCTCATCGACCTCTTCGGGCCGGACCTCGAGCCTCTGCTCGCAGACGAAGCGCTGATCGACAAGACCGTTGCAACGGCGGACAACCTGTCCCGGGGCCGCGTTGCGGAGAAGATCAGGCCCCTCGGCAGGTTGCCCGGGGCCTTCGTCGTTACCGCGGCCGGCGAAAACGGTCCGTTCTATCTCAGCCCGGAGAACTACGCGCGTTACGATACGCTCGTGAACATGGCGACCGCGGCAGACCTCGACGAGCTGGTCGCCACCTACCGGCGCTTCTTCCCGCTGCTGCAGGAGGCATACGCCCAGCTGGGCTACCCGGACGGCTATTTCAACGACCGCGTGGTTGCGGTCATCGATCACCTGCTGGCCACGCCGGAGCCCGAGCAGCCCATCCGGCTGGTGCAGCCGCACGTCCTGTTCGAGTTCGCGGACCCTGAACTCGAGGCCCTGTCCGGTGGCCAGAAGCTCTTGATCCGCATGGGTCCCGACCACATATCCCGGGTCAAGGGCGTGCTGTCAGACGTCAGGGCACGCATCGCGCAGCCGTAGCAGGAGCGCTTCCCGCACCGCGACCGGAAGGCCGATTGCGCCCCGGCGCCCTGCTCGGGGGAATCATTGCTCCTGCACCAACCCGCCAGCAACGCCATGCCAGCAAAGGAGAACGCCAAATATATCTTGTCTTTCGTATATTCGTTGTTTAGAATATTCTAATTATTCTACTGCCGGGCCCCCAACCGGCCTCAATCAGCCACCGAGCGAAAGCCGATGAAACCAGCCAACCGTTGTCTCGCCATTGCCTCATTCATCTTGGCCCCCCTGGCCGCCGCTGCCGAAAACCTGGAACAGGCCTGGACCGACGCCGTGGCCTCGCACAACCAGCTCGCCGCTGCCGCGGCACACCGTGAAGCAGCCGGGCTCAACCTGGAAAGCGCGCAAGCGGAACGATGGCCGCAACTGGGCGTATCGAGCTCCTTCACGCAGCTCGACGAAGCACCCCGGTTCGACTTCGGCGGCGGCACCACGTCGCAACAGCTGTTCGACAATGACAATTTCCTGCAGGCCGGGGTGCAGATCAGCCTGCCGCTGTATGCCGGCGGTGCGATCAACGCGGGCGTCGGCGCGGCCGAATACGCGGCCGAGGCATCGAGCCAGCGGTACGAGGCGGTGCTGCAGGACATCAAGCTCGGCACCGGTGAGCACTACATCCAGGTGCTCAGGGCCGAGAGTGCGCTAGAAGTCGCTGAATCGAACGTCAGGACCTTGCGCGCACAGACGGAACTCGCCAGGCAGCAGTATGAGTTTGGCGCGGTACCGAAAAACGATTTCCTCGCCGCGAGCGTCGCACTCGCCGATGCGGAACAGCGCAAACTGCAGGCCGAGAACGGCCTGGACATCGCCCGCGCGGCCTATAACCGCTTCCTGAGCCGGCCACTGGATCGGCCGGTCTCGCTCGATCCCGACCTCGACATCGACGGCCTGGTGCCCCCGGGCGAAAGCCTCGAGGCGCTCATCCTCACGGCGACGGAACAGCGTGACGAACTTGCCGCGATGGCGGCCGAAGCCAAATCGCTGCGCGAGAACTCTACCGCGATTCGAGCCCGGTCGCGGCCGCAGCTCGCCCTCACCGGCGGCTACATGTACCTGGAGAACGCTTTCCTCGATGCGGACGAGTTCTGGATGGCCGGCGTCTCGTTCCAGTGGAACCTGTTCAATGCCGGCCGTAACCGAGATCGGGCCGCCGCGCTCGAACGGCAGGCGCTCGCGGTGAACCACACCCGTGACGACATGATGTCGTCCATCTCGCTGCAGGTGCGGCGCGCCTGGAATGACCGGCGCGAGGCCGAGGCTCGCACCCGCGTCGCCGAGGCCGCGGTCGACCAGGCCATCGAGAACCTGCGTGTCGTCCGCAATCGCTACGAGGCGGGCTCCAGCCCCAATATCGAAGTGCTCGATGCCGAGACACTGCGCCAGCAGGCGCTCAACAACCGCGACAACGCCCGCTACGAACTGGCACTCGCGAAATTGCGGCTGGCGCGCGCCGTGGGAATCCTCTGATGAAGGTCAGTGCCGATGCCATGAAGGAGCAGGCCGGCAAGGCGCACCGGCTGCTGGCGGCAATGGCGAACGAGAAGCGGCTGATGATCCTCTGCCAGCTCATCGATGGCGAGCGCTCGGTCAACGATATCGCCGAGCTCCTCGATGCGCGGCAGTCGACGATCTCGCAGCACCTCGCACTGCTCAGGAAGGACGGTTTCGTACAGGCGCGCCGCGAAGGCCAGACCCAGTTCTATTCGTTGAAAGGCGACGATGCGCGTGCGGTCATCGAGGCGCTGCACACACTCTATTGCGTCGCAAACCCGAGGAAGAAATAACATGATGAGACGCCCCCGTATCGGATGCCGGCCCGCGCCGACCATCGCCGCCGCGATCTTCTTTACGATCGCGAGTGCAGCGGCCGGAGAATTGCCGTTCGAGTCAGCCACCGTCGAAAAGGCGCAAGCGCCGCTGGAGCGCGTCTACGACGGCACGGTCGAGGCCGTGAACCAGGCCACGATGTCGGCTCAGACGGCGGGCCGCATCGCCGAGGTCTTCTACGACGTCGACGATTACGTCGAGCCGGGTGACCCGATCGTGCGTTTCACGGACGTCGAACAACAGTCGGCACTGCAGCAGGCCAGGGCGAACCTCGAAGAAGCGCTCGCGCGCCAGAAGCAGGCGGATGCGGAGTTCGGCCGCGCCAGGGGGCTGTTCGAATCGGGCTCGAGTTCAAAGCGTGAATACGACCAGGCGCTGGCTGCGAGAGACGCCGCGGCGGCACGCGCAGCCGCCGCCCGGTCCGCCGTCGCGACGGCGGAGCAGCAGCTGGAGTACACGCTCGTCAGGGCGCCGTATGCAGGCATCGTGACCGAGCGTCATGTCGAGGTCGGGGAAGCGGTTTCGGTCGGGCAGCCGCTGATGAGCGGCCTGTCGCTCGAGTCGCTGCGAGTCGTCGTGAACCTGCCGCAGCAGGTTGCCGCGAAAGTCCGTGCGCACAAGACAGCTTACGTGCTGACAGACGAAGGCCGCGTCGAAGCTGACAGCATCACGATATTCCCGTTCGCGGACAGTGCGAGTAACACGTTCACGGCGCGTGTCGAGCTGCCCGAAGGCCAGTTCGCGCTGTACCCGGGCATGTTCGTCAAGGTCGCATTCGTCATCGGCGACGCCGAGCGGCTGCTCGTCCCCACGCGTGCGTTGCTCCGGCGCAGCGAGGTCACCGGCGTCTATGTCGTATCCGCGGATGGCGAGGCCCGGCTGCGGCAGGTTCGCGCGGGGAACACCTTCGACGACCGGACGGAAATCCTCGCAGGCCTGAGCGCGGGCGAGCGGATAGCACTGGACCCGGTGCGTGCCGGTATCTACGTGAAGTCGCAGGCGGTAGCCAACGATGAAGAATAGGCTCGGTATCTCCGGCGGCCTCGCTGCCCGGTTTCAGGACAATGCGCTGACGCCGTTGCTCGCGCTCGCAGCGATGCTGCTCGGCGTGTTCGCCGTGATCGTGACGCCGCGCGAGGAAGAGCCGCAGATCGACGTGACCTTCGCGAACGTGTTCGTCGGGTTTCCCGGCGCAAGCACGACCGAGGTGGAGAACCTCGTCGCCCTGCCCATGGAACAGGTGCTTGCCGAGATCGACGGAGTCAAACACGTGTACTCCGTCTCCCGCCCCGGCATGGGCGTGCTGACTGTGCAGTTCAAAGTCGGCGAACCGCGAACCGAGGCGCTGGTCAGGCTGTACAACGCAATCTTCTCCAACCAGGACTGGCGGCCGCAGAACCTCGGCATCCTGCCGCCCATCGTCAAGCCCAAGGGCATCGACGACGTCCCGATCGTCTCCGCAACGCTGTGGACGGAAGACGGGGCGCGCGCGACCCAGGATCTGCTGAAGGTCGCACACGCGCTGGAAGCGGAGATAAAGCGCGTGCCTGGAACGCGCGACGTTTACACGATCGGCGGCTCGCGTGAGATCGTGCACGTCGAACTGGATCCGCAGCGCGTCGCCGGTTTCGGCATGACCCTGGACGACCTGCGACAGGCGCTGACAGCGAGCAACACGGCCTCGCACGCGGGTTCGCTCGTCTACGACAACACGGACGTCCCCGTGCAGGCGGGCACGTTCCTCAGCAACCGCGAAGACGTCGCCCGGCTCGTGGTCGGCATGTTCGAGGGGCGGCCCGTCTACCTCGACGACATCGCGACCGTGCGCGCCCAGGCGGACCAGCCCGACACGTATACCTGGTTTGCGACCGGGCCGGCTGCGGCCGAGACAGGCATCGACCCCGTCGCCTACGCGCCGTCGGTAACGATCGCCATCGCCAAGAAGCCGGGCACCAACGCCACCCACATCGCGGACGCCGTGGTCGAACGCCTGGCGCAACTGGAGGCGACGCTCATCCCGGAAGGCGTCGAGGTGACGATCACGCGCAATTACGGCAAGACGGCGGATGACAAGGCATCGAAACTCATCCAGAAACTCTCGTTCGCGACGATGTCGGTCATCCTGCTGACATGGTTCGCACTCGGCTGGCGCGAGGCGATCGTGGTAGGTACCGCCGTCATCGTGACGCTGGCGGCAACGTTGTTCGCGTCCTGGGCCTGGGGCTTCACGATCAACCGGGTATCGCTGTTCGCGCTGATCTTCGCGATCGGCATACTCGTCGACGACGCGATCGTCGTCGTCGAGAACATACACCGGCACCGCGGCCTCGGGTCCGGCGCGATCGGCGAGATCATCCCGCCGGCCGTCGACGAGGTCGGCGGGCCGACCATCCTCGCCACGTTCACCGTCATCGCCGCCCTGCTGCCGATGGCTTTCGTGACCGGGCTGATGGGGCCGTACATGAGCCCGATCCCCATCAACGCCAGCACCGGCATGCTGATCTCCCTCGCGGTCGCCCTGATCCTCACGCCGTGGCTCAGTCACCGCCTGCTGCAACACGCCCCGATTCACAAAGAGTCGGGCGAAGGGGAGTCGAAGCTGCACCGTACATTCGAGCGCCTCATGCACCCGTTCCTGGATCGCGAGACCGGCAAACGCGCGCGTGCATGGCTCTATGGCGGCACGGCCGCGATCATCGGCCTCGCAATGCTGCTCGTCGTGGCGCAACTCGTTGTGCTCAAGATGCTGCCGTTCGACAACAAGTCGGAGTTCCAGGTGGTGGTCGACATGCCGGAGGGCACCAGCGTCGAGCAGACCGCCCGTGTCCTCGATGCGATGGCCGAAACGATCGAGCGCGTGCCGGAAGTCACCGACTACCAGGTCTATGCGGGCACGGCATCGCCCATCAACTTCAACGGCCTGGTGCGGCAGTATTACCTGCGCAGCGACAGCAATGCCGGCGACATACAGGTCAACCTCGTCGACAAACACCACCGCAAGCGGTCGAGCCACGAGATCGCCCGGAGCGTTCGCGAGGAACTTGCCGCGATCGGCCGCGAGTTTGGTGCGTCGGTCAAAATTGCCGAGGTACCGCCCGGGCCACCGGTGATGTCGCCGATCGTCGCCGAGATCTACGGGCCGGACTACGAGGAACAAAAGCAGCTCGGACGGCGGCTGGAAGCGATATTCCGGGACACGCCCGACATCGTTGACATCGACACGTCCGTCGAATCCGATGCGACACGATTGATCATCGAGGTCGACCGCCAGCGCGCCGCGCTGCTCGGTGTACCGCAGCAACGCGTTGCCGCGATCCTGCAGATGGCCCTGAATGGCGAGGACGTCACCTATGTCCACCAGGCCCGCGAACGCTACCCGATCCCGGTGCGTCTCGACCTGCCGGTTTCTTCGAAGGCGGACCTCGACGCCCTGCTCGCGCTCGAGGTGCGCAGCCAGGGCGGCCAGCGCGTGCCGATCTCCGAGATCGCCAACGTACGCGAGGTCGGCTGGGATGACGCGGTGTACCACAAGGACCTGTTGCCGGTCGTATTCGTTACGGCCGACATGGCGGGCAGGCTCGACAGCCCGCTCTACGGCATGTTCAAGCTGTCGGGCAAGATCGACGAACTGGCGGAAGCCGGAACACCCATCGAGCAACGGTATATCAGTCAGCCGGAGAACCCCTACTACTTCTCGATGAAGTGGGACGGGGAGTGGCAGATTACCTACGAGACGTTTCGCGACATGGGGCTCGCCTATTCCGTCGGCCTGATACTCATCTACCTGCTCGTCGTCGCGCAGTTCCGTTCCTACCTGCTGCCGCTGATCATCATGGCGCCGATCCCGCTGACGATCATCGGCGTCATGCCGGGGCACGCGATCCTCGGCGCGAACTTCACGGCGACATCGATGATCGGCATGATCGCGCTGGCCGGCATCATCGTGCGCAATTCGATACTGCTCGTCGATTTCATCCTCGACCAGCAGCGCGCCGGTCACGATCTCGAAGACGCCGTGATCCGCGCATCGTCGGTTCGCGCGAAACCGATCATGCTGACCGCACTGGCCGCGATGATGGGCGCCTTCTTCATCCTGGACGACCCGATCTTCAACGGCCTTGCGATATCATTGATCTTCGGCATCCTGGTTTCGACGGTGCTGACCCTGATCGTGATCCCGATACTGTTCTACAGTTTCCGCAGGCAGATCAGGGTGGCCGCGTAGGAGCGGGTCTCGAACCACGAACCGGTCGCGGGCCAAGGCCTGCTCCTAGAGGGTGTTCCCCTAACCGTAAGAGCGGTTCTCGACGCGCGACCAGCCCGATCAGTTCGCGTCGAGGAGGTATTTCTTCAGCCACGCGTGCACTTCCTCCCAGTAGTGCTTGGCCTCCGCGCCCTTCATGATCCAGTGATCGGCATCGTGGAACACGAGCAGCCGGCCCGGCACCTGCTTACGCTGCAGGTAGGTCCACGAGGCCGGCGTGGCCGACCAGCGTCCGGAAGCGCGTCGTCGTGCCCTGCAGCCAGTTGATCAGGTGACCGCCGTAGCTGGCGCCCGCGGCCGCCTGCCGGTCCGCGTCGATGAACGGGTAAATCCGAATCGCCTCGTCCAGCGCCTCGTTCAGTTCGTCGCCGGGCGTCTTCAGCGGATCGCCCTGGATCGCGCGCGAAAAATCCAGCCCGTAACCGACCGAGCCGGTGTAATCGGTCATGACGACCACGTAACCGGCCGCCGCAATCAGGTGGGGACTCCAGCGGACGTGGTCCGCATCCAGCGAGGAGGAGTGTGGACCGCCATGGATCAGCGTGATCACCGGGTACTTCTCGCTCTCGTCGAAACCGGGCGGTAACGCGACGAAGCTGTGGATACGGCGGCCCAGCGAACTCTCGAACCAGAACTCGCGGAAGGGCGGGCGGTCCAGCGCCGCGGCCCTTTCCGTATTGAACGCCGTCAGGTTCTCGTGGCGACCGCTGCCGGTGTCGACCCGAACCAGTTCGGCCGGGTTCGTGGCATCCTCCCAGCGCGCGACCAGCACACGCCCGGCGGGCTGCGGACCGGCGTAGACACCACCGCTGTCGCGATCGAGCGCGGTTACCGTCCCTTTGCCGGAGGCGGGCACATCGAACAGTCTTACCCTGCCCTCGTCCATCGCGGTGAAGTAGATCGTCCTGCCGTCGGGGCTCATCGACATGTCGGCTACGGAACGATCGAAATCGGCCGTGAAAACATCCGGGTCTGACACAAAGTCCCCGGCGGCGTCGAGATTCTGCGTGGCCGATATGACGAGCGCCCGGCCGTCCGGGGTCCATTCCGGTTTCAGGCTCTCGCCCGCAAGCCTGGGTACACCCGCGAAGCCCGGCCGCGCAACGAAGTCGGTGCCCGCCAGCAGGTCCCGGGCTTCGGCCCCGGGCACGGCGTCCTGCACGAAGACGTGTGTCTGCAGGTCGTCGCGCCAGCGGTTCCACTGCCGTATCGGGAAGATCTCGTAGGCCGTCGCGTTGTAGTCCCGTTCTTCGCGCGCCTTCTTCTCCGCTGCGTTTTCCTCGGCCGTCAGCGTGCCCGGATAGACGCGGCTCTCGAACGCGATTCTCCTCCCGTCGGGGCTCCATTTCGGGCCGCTCGCCCCGGTTGCCAGCGAGGTGATCTTCTGCGCCTCACCAGGCATCGTCATGTCCATGACGTAGAGCTGGCTGGCAGCCTCGCCGCGCTTTGCACTGAATGCGATGCGCGTGCCGTCCGGGCTCCACTCCACCCCGTCCTCGGCATCCTTCGTCGCGGTCAGCCGGCGCGGCTCTGTCTTGCCGTCCACCGCCACGAGCCACAGGTCGCTGACCGTCTCTTCCTCTTTGTAGGCCGGCTCGGCCACGGCAACGATTGCCCACTTGCCGTCCGGGCTCGTAACCGGCGTTCCGAGCCGGCGCATCGTCCACAGATCTTCGTGGGTAACCGGCCGCAGGCTTTCGACACTGTGTCCGTTGGCAGCGGCTATTGAACTCAAGGACAGGGCGAGGATGATGGCGGCAATTCGCACAGCTTTGCTCCCGGTGGCTGAACAAGAATCCGGCATGATACCTGCCGCGAGGCCTTGGATTCAGGGAGCCTTGAAAATCCGCGCGGCGACCTTATCTCGTTTGTTCAAGGCACTATTGCCTTTTATTTCAATATGTTAGGTATTGGAGGAAGCAACATGTCACTGGTACGTTATGAACCCTGGGTGGGTGTTCGTCAGTTGCAGGATGATATCAATCGCCTGTTTTCGGGCTGGTCGACCAGCGACAGCAGCGGCGTAACGGCCGACTGGGTCCCGAACGTGGACATCAACGAATTCGAGGACAAGTTCCAGCTGTACGTCGACGTTCCCGGCGTCGACCCCAAGGACGTCGACATCACGCTGGAAAACGGCGTACTGACCATCTCGGGCGAGCGCTTCGTGCAGGCCGAGAAAGCCGAGGAGAGCGTCGTTCGCCGCCGCGCGGAGCGCGGCACGGGCCGGTTTTACCGGCGCTTCATCCTGCCGGAATCGGTGGATGCCGAGAAGGTGAAGGCAACGGATCGCCACGGCGTGCTCGAGATCCTGATTCCGAAACAGGCCAAGGCGCTGCCGCGCAAGATCGAGGTTGCCGCCTGAGAAACCCGTAGGAGCGGTTCTTGAACCGCGACTGGTTCGCGGGCCAGGGCCCGCTCCTACAGACTCTTCCGGACCGTGGGAGCGGTTCTTGAACCGCGATACTGTCGCGGGCCGAGGCCCGCTCCTGCAGACGCCTGCGGTAGACTGGTCGGATGACCCTTGATCTCGACCGCCATATCCGCCGCGAGAGCTTCAAGCGCTACGCATTGCAGTGCGGCCTCGCGGGCCTTGTCGTCCTGATCCTGCTGCTCATACTCGACGCGGTAACTCAGACCGTCCTGATCGCCGCGCTCGGCGCCAGCGCGTTCATCGCTTTTGCGGTGCCGCGATCGCTGCATTCGGGCGCTCGCCACATGATCGGCGGCTATGCGATCGGAATCGTCGCGGGCTGCCTGATGGCGACACTGGAATCAGCGATGAATGTCCAGGGCGCCGTTGCTATGCACGCCGTAATGGTCATATTCGGCGCAATGGCGATATCGCTCGCGATGTTTACGATGGTCGTCACGCGCACCGAGCACCCACCGGCGGCAGCCCTGGCGCTCGGGCTGGTGCTAAACGAATGGGACCTGCTGACACTGGCCGTCGTCATGGCGGGCATCGTGGCGCTGAGCCTCATCAAGCGGCTCGTACTGCCGATGCTGCTGGACCTGATATAGCAATGGGCAAATGGCTGATGATCATCGGCGCTCTTTTACTGCTCGTCGGCGCAGCGCTGCAGTTTGCGCCGTGGCTCGTCAACTGGTTCGGGAAGTTGCCCGGCGACGTGAAGATCGGCTCCGGCGACACGCGTGTCTTCATACCCATCACGTCGATGATATTGCTCAGCATCATCCTGACGATCATCGTGAACCTGTTCAGGAACTAGTGTCTCGGCTGGGCCCGCGTCAGGCCATTCCGCGGGTAGCGCGAATGCGCTCGATTTCCCAGCCGCACTTGCGCAGGAAACGCTTCGTCGAACACCCGAAGCCTTTCGGCACCTTTTCCCGGTGCAGGATGCAGGTCTTTTGGCTCAGCGACGACTCCGTCACCGTATAGGGCGTCAGGCCGTAGATCGTCTGGCCGTGCTCCCAGAACTTCTTGATGAATACGTCCACGGGCTCGCGAACCACGCGGGTTTGCTCGACGAGATTCCGTGCGACCTCGGGCGTCATGCTGTTACACATGCTGGAATGCGGGACTTTCGTGTAGCGCCATAGCGTGTAGTCTCCCCGTGCAGCGACGCGTTGTTTCTTTGCCCGGGTTTCCGACTGCAGGCGGATGAAACCGCGTTCCGAAATATTCTTTGCCACCTGTTCCACGGCGCAGGCAAACCCCGGCAGCAGCTGGAAATCGTCTTCCATGATCATCAGTGGCTCGCCGAACTCCACGCATTTCTGCCACATGGAGCGGTGGCTCGCGAAACAGCCGACCTCTCCCAGGGACATCGGGTGCCCCGTGTTAAGGANNCATCACCTGCTCGCCACGCATCGCGTCGAAGAACTCGAAAGCCAGGCCGGTCTCCCCGAGTTGCCGGGCTGCCCGCTCACGGCGCTCCGCGGCATCCGGCAGACTGATAACGACTATCTTCACAACGGTGGCTAACCTTGGCTGGCGGACTTTTGCAGGGCGCCGCGAAAAAGCCTCGGCGCATTTTAACGTAGAATGGCGCGCTGATTCGGAGTCGGCGGGCCGAGAAATGCAAAAAGAAGGACTGAGCCAGAAAGCTTACGTACCGATCGAGGAAGGCGATTCCTACGACCCGTTCGTGCCTGCGAGCGAATCGCCGGCGGAATTCACGATCAAGGCCGTCGGGCTCGGGATCCTGTTCGGCATCGTTTTCGGCGCGGCCAATGCCTACCTCGGTCTTCGCGCCGGACTGACCATCAGCACCTCGATCCCCGTGGCGGTGATGACCGTGGCGGTGTTTCGCGCGCTGGCGCATGCCGGCATCCGCGGCAGTATCCTCGAAACCAACATCTCGCAGACGACCGGGTCGGCATCCAGTTCGCTCGCGAGCGGCGTCATATTCACGCTGCCGGCGTTGTTCATGTGGGGCATGCCCCCCGAGCTCCTGCAGATGACCCTGCTCGCGATGTGCGGCGGCCTGCTCGGCATCCTGTTCATGATCCCGCTCAGGCGTTTCCTGATCGAACGCGAACACGGCAAGCTGCCGTACCCGGAGGGCACGGCCTGCGCCGAGGTCCTCGTTGCCAACGAGATCGGCGGCGGTCGGGCGCGGTTCGTGTTCTACGGGCTGGCCGGCGGCGCACTGTTCAAGTTCCTGACCTCGTGGATCCGCGTGATTCCCGCCGATCTCCACGTCAACATCCCGTTCCTCAAGAAAGGCCAGCTCGGCATGGACCTGTCCGCCGCGTTATTCGGCGTCGGCTACATCCTCGGCCCGCGCATCGCCGCGGTCATGGTGGGTGGCGGCCTGCTGTCGTGGCTGGTCATCATTCCCGCGATCGCGTGGTGGGGCGATGCGCGCACGGCACCGCTGTTCCCGGAAACGGTCAGCCTTATCCGCGACATGGCGCCCGGCCAGATCTGGACGCGCTACGTACGCTATATCGGCGCCGGTGCCGTCGCGACGGCCGGCATCATCACGCTGATCCGCAGCATTCCCGTGATGGTCAGCAGTTTCCGTATAGGCGCATCGCAGCTCGGTGAGCGCGTGAGCGCGAGCACAGAGGCGGTCAGCCGGACCAGCAACGACCTGCCGCTGCGTGTCGTGGGTATCGGCGCGCTCGCCATCGCACTGGTCCTCATAGTCGTGCCGCAGGTCTTCGGCGCGGTCGGCGGGATCGGCATCCGCGCGGTGGCCGCTGTCTGCGTCGTGGTATTCGCGTTCTTCTTCGTCACGGTCGCCTCGCGCATCGTCGGGCTCGTGGGCGTCACGAGCAACCCGACCAGCGGCATGACGATCGCGGCGCTGCTCGGCACCGCGTCGCTGTTCCTGCTGTTCGGCTGGACCGACACGATGGGCAAGGCCGCGGCACTGACCGTCGGCTGCGTCGTCGCGATCGCCGCGTCGATCTCCGGCGATACCTCGCAGGATCTGAAGACCGGCTTCCTGCTGGGCGCGACGCCGCGCGCGCAGCAGACGTCCGAACTCATCGGCGTGCTGACGTCGGCCGTTTTCGTGTGCCTGACCGTACTGGCACTGGGCAAGGGCTTCGGCTTCGGCAGCGCGGAGCTGCCCGCGCCCCAGGCCACGCTGATGAAGCTCGTGATCGACGGCGTGCTCGACCAGGACCTGCCCTGGGGGCTCGTCGCGATCGGGGTGGGAATCGCATTCGCCTGCGAACTCGCGCGCATCCCGTCGCTGCCGTTCGCCGTGGGCGTGTATCTGCCCGTCTCCACGATGACGCCGATCTTCGTCGGCGGCCTCATTCGCCTGTGGATGGAGCGCACGGCAACGAACGACACAATCGCCGCCGACCGCCGCGAGCGCGGTGTCCTTCTCGGCAGCGGTTTCGTCGGCGGCGAAGGCCTGCTCGGCGTGGGTATCGCGCTGGTGGCCGTTGCCAAGACCCGTCGTCCCGACGGCATCGGCACGGAATGGCTGGGCAGCGAAGTCACCGCGATGCTGGTTGGCGCCGCGGCATTCGCGGTGTTCATTGCATGGTTCTTCCGCTCGGTGCGCGGGAACAATGCGTAAGCGCAAAGACCTTAGAACGTCGTGGATTCCCTGACCCAGGCCGCGCTCGGCGCGGCGATCGGCGGCGCCATCGCGCCCGAAGGTCAGCGACGCAAGGCCTTGCTCGCCGGGGCGGCGCTGGGGACCCTGCCGGACCTCGACGTTCTCATCGACTACGGCGATGCGGTCGCGAACTTCACCTACCACCGCGGCTTCAGCCACTCGCTGTTCGTGCTGCCCCCGGCTGCGTTGTTACTGTGGTTGGCGTTGAGACGCTGGTGGATGCCCGTTCGCGACGCGCCGTCGCACTGGCTCGCGATCATCTGTCTCGCGCTGGTCACGCACCCCCTGCTCGATGCGCACACGGCCTACGGCACGCAGCTGTTCTGGCCGCTCGACGTGCCGCCCGTCATGTGGGCGACGCTGTTCATCATCGATCCGCTGTACACGTTGCCGTTACTGGTGGGCGTCGTTGTCGTCGCTGTACGGCCGTCGAGCGGCACCACGATCCACGCATGCCTGATGATGAGCACGCTCTACCTCGGCTGGTCCTGGGTTGCCCAGGCGACCGTTGCCCGTCACGTCGAAACCGAGCTGGCAGCAAGCGGCGTTCGCGAGGCGCCCGTGTTCATCGTGCCCACCCCGTTCAACACACTTGTCTGGCGCGCCGTCGTGCTGACGGAACAGGGCTACCTCGAGGGATTCGATTCGCTCCTCGACGCAAACGCCGGCATCGAATTTTCGGCCTACGACTCCGACAGGCAGGCGTTGCTGGATGCACACGGCGTGTGGGCCGTATCACGGCTGCGCTGGTTCTCGCAGGACTTCGTGAAAGCCAGCGTCGTCGACGACCGACTCTTGATCACGGACCTGCGCATGGGACAGGAGCCCATCTACGTGTTCACCCATGTCGTTGCGGCACGCGGCAATCCGCACTGGGAGCCTGTCCCGACCGAACTCATCTCGCCAGCCATCGACGAGCGTATCCTGCTGGAAGCCTGGAAGCGCATGTGGACGCACTGACGCGATGGTTCAGTGCCGTTCGGCGATCGCGATGACCTCGCGGCCCGGCAGTACGCGAGCGTGGTCTTCCAGCCCGAGCACGAACCCGTCCGCGGTCGCCAGCAGTGACTCCTCGCGGGACCCGAAAGCGCTGAATACCTCTGCGAGTAACTGTCCCTGGCGAATCTCCTCGCCCGGGTGGACGTGGAAGCGAATCAGGCCGCTGCTGCTGCACAGCGGACGGTTGGTGTAGCGCAGCGGCTTCTTCCCGGCCGGAGGCGCCCCCGGGGTAAACCACTCGATCATTTCCATCATCTGCAGCGTCGACAGTACGGCATTCCTACCCGCAGTAACACCCGCCTCGACCACCGCATAGGCGCCGCCTGCCTCGATCGTGTACGCCGGCACGCCGGCGTCCAGGACCGCGCCGGCGAGCGTATTGCGCAGCGGGTGAAACACGTCCGAGTCCTCTACCAGCAACAAGCCGGCCGCGCGCGCAAGTTCCAGCGTGCGGCGCGCTACCTTACCGTCCCGGTACGCCTGCAGGGGATCCAGCAGGATATGCGGAATCGACTGCACCCAGTCGTTGTGTATGTCGATGACTAGCGATGGTGCCGATTTCAGGATGGTGTCGTAGAGCCGACGAGCGATCTGCTCCCCCATGCTTCCCCCGGGATTGCCCGGAAAGCACCGGTTGAGGTCCTCCCGGTCAGTATTGACGTAGCGGGAGACGTTCTCGAACCCCATGGAGTTGATCAGGGGAAACGCGTGCACGGCGCCGCGGCCGAGGCCATGCTTGCGAAGCCTCGCGAACACGTCGTGCACGATGGCGGTGCCGCCGACTTCGTCGCCGTGGATGCAGGCCGTCAGCCAGACCACGGGACCGGGCCGCCTGCTCTCGGCAACCAGCACCGGGATCCTGCGCTGAATGATGTCGCGCAGGCCCGTGATGTCAATCAGGCGCCTGGAAATCCGCACGGCAGTGGCGCATCAGGCCGCCCGCAGGGCTGCGGATCTGCGCACGGCCGCCCGCACCCGCTCGTCGCAGGCATTGAGTATCTCGCGCAGCATCTCCGCGTACGAGAGCCCGGCGAGTTCCGCCATCCGCGCGAGATGACCGTCCCAGCACCAGCCGGGATTGGGGTTCACCTCGAGAAGCCGCGGCGTGTTGTTGGCGTCGAGACGCCAGTCGAAGCGTGCATAGTCCTGGCAGCCGACACGCTGGAACAGTCGAACGCAGCTCGCATTGAGGAAATCGATCGTCGCCTGCGGCAGGTCGGCCGGTATCGATTTGACGTTCCTGAAGTACTCGGACTCGGTATCCCACTTCGCTTCGTAGCCGCAGATCCGCGGCAGGCCCTCGGGAAGCCGCGAGTAGTCTTCCTCGATCACGGGCAGCACCGTATAGCTGTCCGGCGGGTTGCCGATGATGCCGACGCTGATGTCCTTGCCGGTCAGGAATTCCTCGACGAGGACCGGCCGGTCGAAACCCGTCGCCTCTCGCGCTCTTGCGATCGCGTACTCGAGCTGCCGGACGTCGTAGCAAACGCTGTCCGCGGTGATACCGACGCTCGAGTCGCCGAAATTCGGCTTCACGATCACGGGAAAATCGATAGGCATCGAGATGAACGCGACTTCTTCCGGCGCTACCGAGAACGCCGTCGGCACCGGGATGTCCATCTCGGCAGCGACGCCGCGGATCAGCGTCTTGTCATAGCAATAGGCGAGGCACTGCGGGTTACCGCCCGAGTAGCGAATACCGAGCATCTCGAGCAACGCGGGTACGTGCAGCTCCTTTGTCGCCTCGTTATTGAATCCTTCGTCGCACAGGTTGAAGACGAAGTCGATTTTGCCGGCGTTCTCACGCAGCCCGGTGATCAGCTCATCGTGATTGTCGAGGTAGCTGAAATCGAATTCCGGCAGCTGCGCGAGTGCCTTCCTGAGCTCATCGATCGTATGGAAATCGTCGCCGTCGAAAGTTCTGTTCGGCTTGACGGAATCGGACCGGCGGTGATCGCCCATGACCACGGTAACCCGGCGAATTCGCTTGTCCTCCTCGACGCCGATGACGCCACGCTTGTTGGAGCGTGCCGTCACGACGATACGCTGCGCCATCATGCCGAGATCCTGGTTGCGTTTCGATACTGTCGACATCGGCCGTGCCTGCAGGACGTCGAATCCGTTGTCCATCAGCAGGTTGCCAAGCTGGTCAGCGTTGTACAGGCGCTCCGCGTAGAACTGGTCTGCCACCACGCCCTTCTTCGAGTGCGTGATGACTTCGCGCGAGATCAGCCGCTCATTGTCCCGGGACAGGGTCCGTTCGCGACAGACGAAATAGTTCTTGTCGATCCACTCCCAGCTGCGCTGCTCGAAATTCCGGCGCAGGAAGTCGCCATCCGTGAAATCGATGAGCAGTTGTCCCGACGGCTTCAGGATTCGGCGAAGTTCCGCGAGCACAGCAATGTCGTCTTCCGCGGACTCGAAATAACCGAAGCTGTTACCGGCCAGGTAGACGAGATCGAACGTGTTGTCACGGAAACGCAGCTTGCGCGCATCGCCCTCGCGAAACGTCGCCGCGAAACCCTGCTGCCGTGCGACACGCTTGGCCCGCGATATCAGGTAATGCGAGCGGTCGACACCGTACAGGTTGGTAAAGCCGCGCCGGGCGAGTTCGAGCAGGTGCCTGCCCTGACCGCAGCACAGGTCGAGAATGCAGGTTCCCGGGGCTACATCGACGAGCTCGAGGAATGCGTCGACCTCGGCTTCGGTGATATCCGGATCCTCGACGACATCCCCGTCAGTGCGCAGGTAGTTCGCATTGAAGATATCCCGCCACCAGTCGGCCTTGACGTAGCTCTCCAGGTCTTCGACGGGGCCGATGGAACCCCTGATGACCGCCTTGCCGTGCGGCTTCGCTCTCGCGACGCCGGGCTCCAGAGTCTTTTTTGGCACGTCCTGTTGCTCCAGACGCAGGTTGAAACGCGCGAATTGAGCGCTCCAATCCGGGGAGTGTCAAGAAAAAAGATACGGTATTCCCGAGGCGCCGGAATGCACCGCCGCGGGCCGGTGGTGGCCGTGCGCAGGCACATGATTTGATTGCCGATGATGACGGTCGGAGCGCTACCTAGTCCGCTTGGGTTTCGAACTGCTGCAGCCCTTCCGCGAGGTAATCCGCCAGCAACGGCGTCCCTACCAGGTATTCCGCGGTGTGCTCGGTCCAGGTTTCCTCGGCGAACTGCAGCGCTTCCTCCCACTCTTCCAGGGAGTAGTCGCCGCGCCCGACCCACATCAGGGCAACCAGCGTCATCTGCTGGTCCGGTTCCAGATCGTCGATGGTCGTCGTCAATTCCTGGTAGTACGGATCGCCCGCGAAATCCGTTGCGAACTGCTCCGCGAGATCCTCGTTGACAGCGTCGACCTCGTCGTCGTCCGGGAACGTCACGTCCTCACGAGAGTGAAACTCGTGCACCTTGTCGATAACGAACCGAACGATGTCGGGGTTGAGGTCCAGTGAGGGCATTGCTTCTTATCCCTGGTCACTACGACAGCGCCGGCAGCCGCTTCCACCGATGCCCGTTCGGTTAGGGTTGTGCCTCCTGCGGCGCCCGGCAATGCGTAGTTTTACGTAAATCGGGCGGCATCGTGTCCGCCTGCGCGGACCGCGTCGCTCGCAGAAAATACGTATGGTCACTCCTCGCTCACGAGCGGAGAATTCCATTGCCGGAGGTGTCCATGCTGACCGATCCAACGAAAGCGGTACGCGAGGTCAAGCGACGATTCCGTCATCCGCTGCACCTCTTCCCTGGCCGATTCACGCGCCCGGGAACCGCGCCTGGCGACCTGACCGGGCCGCCCGAGTCCGAGTGGATCCCGACCACGCTGCACCTGATCGATTACGACGCCGCGGGATACACCGAGAAGTCCGACTGCTCGCTCGAGGAAGCACGGCAGTATTTCACCAGTCCGAAGACGACGTGGCTGCACGTAAACGGGACACCGTCCGAGGATTTACTGCGCGCCGTCGGCGATGCATACCGGTTGCATGCGCTGGCTCTCGAGGACGTATTGCACACCGGACAGCGTGCCAAGGTGGAAGCCTACGATGCGCAGCTCTTCACCATCGTCAGCCTGCCGGAGGTCGCGGAACACGGCGTCGTGACGGCACAGCTCAGCCTGTTCCTCGGCGACACGTGGCTCGTCAGTTTCTACTCGGGCCACACAGACCCGTTCAACGCCATCCGGGCACGCGCCTACCGGGAGACATCGAGAATCCGCCGCAGCGGCGCCGATTATCTCTACTACTCGCTGCTCGACACTGCCGTCGATCTCGTGTTCCCGATTCTCGAGACCCTCGGCTACCGTATCGAGACCCTCGAACTGACCGTCTTCGACGACCCCAGTCGCGAGGTGCTCGACGAGATTCACAAGCTCAAGCGCGAACTCGTGCTGCTGCGCCGCGTGACGTGGCCGCAGCGTGACATGATCAACGCATTGCTCCGCGACGAGCACAGCGAGATCAAGCGCGACACGAAACTGTATATCCGGGACTGCTACGACCATGCCGTCCACGCACTGGATCTCGTCGAGAGTTACCGTGAAATGGCTTCGAGCCTCCTCGAGGTTTACCTGTCCAGCCTGTCGAATCGCATGAACGACGTGATGAAATTACTGACGATCATCGCGACGGTGTTCATCCCACTGTCGTTCATCGTCGGCGTCTATGGAATGAACTTCGACCGTTCGGCCAGTGCGTGGAACATGCCCGAACTCGGGTGGCGGTTCGGCTATCCCGCCCTCTGGATCCTGATGGTGTCGCTCGTTGCCGGCATGCTGATCTACTTCCGGCGCAAGCACTGGATGTAGACCGGCATCATTTGCCGAGCGCGCCTCCGGCAGAGAGGGCCGAAACCAGGCCGATCATCCCCTGTGATAATCTCGGCCATTCGATTTCCTGCGGTGAGAACGGAAAATGGCCGAAACCAAGCACGCAGTCTGGAACCGCCACCTCGACGGGATCGCCAGTGAACTCCTTCGCCTGTCCATTGCCTGCGACGTCCGCCTTCGCGAGCCGGATGTCATCGACCGCATCCTGAGAGACGACGCATCAGTCTGCGGGCGCAATAACCCTCAGGCCTTCCGCAAGCTGCGGCAACTCGTCATGGCGACCTACGATTCGCTCGGCAAATCTATCGACCGTATCGGTCCGGAGGACACGAAGATGATCGCAAGCGCCATCGCCGATCGGTTGATGGAACGCCGTGACAGCGGCGGCCATGTCAGTAGTTCGTCGGACGACGACAAATGATTGCCAGCCGGGGCCATTCAGTTGCACTCGCCATCATGGCACTGGGCTGCCTCTGCCTGGTTGCCGTATCGAAGGCAGACACGCAGAAGCCGGTGCTGCACGGCAAGCACTGGGTCGCGATCACCGGCAAGCCGCTGGCCGCGACGGCAGGCGCACGCACCTTCATCCGCGGCGGTAACGCGGTCGACGCCGCCTGCGCCATGCTCGCGGCGACCTCCACGATGTGGGACGTGCTCGGCTGGGGCGGCGAGACCCAGGCCCTCATCTACAACCCGCAGACGAAAGAAGTGCTGGGGATCAATGCGCTGGGCGTTGCACCGACCGGGGCGACGCCGGACTTTTTCAGGAAACAGGGTCTCGACTATCCACCCGAGTATGGCCCGCTCGCCGCCGTCACGCCCGGCACGCCCGGCGGGCTCATGGTCATGCTTGCGGAATACGGCTCGCTGAGTCTCGCCGAGGTGCTCGCACCCGCCATCGAGATGGCAGACGGCTATCCGATCGAGGAAAGCGCCGTGCGTACCATCGAACGCCATCGCGACAGGATCCTCGAGTGGCCGTACTCGGCGGCGGTATTCCTGCCGCACGACGACGGCCAGCAGGCCCCCGTCGTCGGCGAAATCTTCCGCCAACCGGACCTCGAGGCGACGCTGGAAAAACTTGTCGAGACCGAGCGTGCCGCGCTTGCTGCCGGCCTCGATCGCAAGGCGGCCATCTACGCGGCTTACGACCGCTTCTACCGCGGCGACATCGCCGAGGAAATCGTGCGCTCGATGCGCGAGCACGGCGGCCTGTTCACGATGGAGGACCTCGACCGCTGGCAGGTTCGCATCGAGAAGCCGGTGACGACGAGCTACCGCGGCATCGACGTTTACAAGCTCACGACGTGGACCCAGGGCCCGGTGCTCCTGCAGACGCTGAACATCCTCGAGAATTTCGACCTGGCTGGAATGGGTTACAACTCGACCCGCTATATCCACACGCTTTACCAGGCCATGAATCTCGCCTATGCGGATCGGGACTTCTATTACGGCGACCCCTACTTCGCGCCTGATGAGCCGATCGAGGGGTTGCTGTCCAAAGACTATGCGCGCAAGCGTGCTCTCGAGATCGACCCCGACCGCAACAACCCGGAGGCCGCGCCCGGCGATCCGTACGAGTTCCAGCGCGGCAGGAATCCGTTCCTTCCACGTCTCGAAGGCCTGCGACCCGGCGATATCACGTCGAACTTGCCGGCCCCGGACGACGAGGGGTTCTTTCAGGGTACGACCACGATCCAGGCCGCCGACGGGGATGGCTGGATCGTCTCCATCACGCCGAGCGGCGCCTGGATACCGGCTTTCATCGCCGGCAGCACCGGCATCGGGATGAGCCAGCGCATGCAGAGCTTCGTCCTCGATCCGGCCGAGAACCCGTACAACGTCGTGGAGCCGGGCAAGCGTCCCCGGGTAACGCTGACACCGGGTATCGCGCTCAAGGATGGCGAACCGTTTCTCTCCTTCGCGGTGCAGGGCGGCGACGCGCAGGACCAGAACCTGCTGCAGTTCTTCCTCAACGTCGTCGAGTTCGGGATGAACGTGCAGGAGGCCGCCGAAGCCGACAACTTCCTGAGTTACCAGCTGCACGACTCGTTCGGCGATCACAAGAAGGAGCCCGGGCGCCTCGCGGTCAACGAATCCGTTACCGGGTTCACTCGCGACCAGTTGACCCGAATGGGCTACTCGGTCGAGGTCGGAGTCTGGGGTCGCCGGGATCGGACTTCCGGGCCCATCAACGCCATCTGGTTCGACCGGGAGCACGGCACGTTCCAGGGCGGCTCCAGCAACCACGGCGACGATTACGGCATCGCCTGGTAACCCTGCCGGGGCCCGTTTAGTCTCCGGATTACGACAAAAACTCGCATCGATTGGGCGTGTATTTTCGCTATACTCGGCCCGTTTCCGTCTCTGAAAGCGTTTGGGCCAATGACTTTCCGATTCGTTCGTACGCGGGCAGCGTCGCTCGTGAGCCTGTCCGTGATGTTTGTTGCATGCAGCAACACCGCGCAACAGGAAATCGTGCAGACGCCGGTCCCGTCGCCGGCGGCCAGTTTCTTCGTCGGTGAGCGCCCCGTCTACGCGCATCTCGTCAACGAGCGCGGTGGCAGCTGGGTGTTCACGACGGTAACTGCATCCGATGCTTCTATCGATTCGGGGTATCTCGTGCGTCTCAACGACCTCACACCCGCCTTCGACACGCGCGCCGCCCAGTGCGCGCCGCAGATATACCCCGAGTCGCACCGTTGCAGTCCGTTGCACCCGTTTCGCGACAAGGACACGGGCATGCTCGACAAGATCATCAACGGCGGCATCGCCGTCGGAACGGCAGGCAAGGTCACGGACATTTCGCAGACGTACGAAACCACTTTCGATGCAAGCGCTTTCAACCAGGCGGTGGACGAGGCACTCGTCAATTCCGGCCTGGACACCGACCGACGGCGGCTGATCTCGTTACTCGATGTCTACCAGGAGGAAGCGGAAAGCGCGCGCGCCGAATTGCAGAATATGACGCAACAATTGTCCGCCACGCGCAGTGGCAGCAGCCGTGTGGAGCTCCATATTCAGCCCAGCATCGATGGTATGACTGCTTATTACCAGAACGACATCGATTTCGGCGGGCTTGTTGAGTTGGTGCCTGTCGCCGAAGGCGATGTGCCCACGATCAGACTCGAAAAGCAGGACGCCTTGCCGTGCGATGCCCGCCACTGTCTGGCGGCAGCGGAGAGTGCGCTGACGGCATTGCGTCACGATATACAGTCGCACACGGGGCGACTGTCGGCCATGATGTCACCCGGTGCCAGGATCTACGATGTCCGCTGCGACGAGACGGTACATGGCCAATACCTGCTGACGGCCACGTGCCCGGAGCAGGTCGTGGTCGCCGGAGACGAGCCCGTCGACGTGCGTGTCAACGTAACGATCCTGTCGCGAGACTTCGAAAGGCTTTACCCGAGCTTCGATCTCGCCGACGAAAGGCTGCGCATCTCGATCGCGGGCCGGTCCGTGACCTTCACCAACGCGACGAACGAGTACATTACGCTGACTGCAATGACGGTCTACTACAATTCCAAGGTCAACACGACGTCACTGCCGATCGAGATTCCGCCGGGTATCTCGATCATCCGGAATTTCGATGATTTCGTCTCTCTGCCCATCGAGATCGAGTCGAATTACCGGCAGATGACACCGGACAAAGCCGCCGGTGCCTCTTTCCAGTTCGGCGTCGCCGTTCGCTACCGCGTCGCGTCCGAACCCGACGAGAAGACGCTGCACCACGTGCAGGCGTTCAACGTTGGCTGCGTAATCGAGAACCAGTTCGATCCGGGGTCTTGCAATCCTGCAGCCGCCGGATCAGAAGCCGGGCAGCGGGCGGCAAGACGGTCACCGAGGGCGGGCACACCTGCAAGGTAGGGTCATGCGATCATTCAATCTTGCACCTGGCAGGAACCGTACCGAAAAAGATGCCCGGAATCGTTGCTGCCGCTGCCACCAAGAATGGCGAGACCAGCCGTTCGGGCACGCACGACATGACTGCTGCCCCAAGTGCGGCTCGGTCTACTGGCGATGGCTTGATCATGCGGACCGCGCGTGACGGCAATATTTCGGGCTGAACGTTTTCGCCGTGCTGTGTCGAATACCTGGAACAACGACAAGCAAGGGCCGGCCATGCCGAAGAATATCCCGGGACTGAATATCCTGCTTGCTGTGCTGCTCGTCTCCGCCGGATGCGGTGGCGGCTCATCGGGCGGCGTAACGGCACCGCCGCCACCCCCGCCCGAAACGTTCAGCTACTCCGTGCCGGAAGACATCGGGGACGGGTGGCAGGTCGGGGATCTCGCGACCGAGGGCTTCGATTCACCGATGATCGTCGACATGATGAACAGCGTCCTCGACGAGAGTTACCCGGGCATCGACTCCGTCGCTATCGTGAGAAACAACAGGCTTCTTCTCTACTGGTACGACCGGGGTCGTGAACTCGACGAGTACGACGCCTGGATCAATAACATGACCCGGGAAAGGCACGTGCTGCATTCGACGTCCAAGAGCTTCACCTCGGCCCTGATCGGCATCGCGATCGACCAGGGCCATATCGAATCGACGCAGGTGAAGTTCCTCGACCTGTTCGACTACACCGAGTACCAGAACTGGGACGCGCGGAAGGCCGACATCACACTGGAGGATGCGCTGACGATGCGCTTCGGGTTCCAGTGGGACGAATGGTCGCGCCCGTATACCGATCCGCAAAATGACCTGGTCGATCTCGAGAACAACAACTTCGACTGGCCGAAAGCCCTTCTTGACCTGCCGATGGCCAGCGCCCCGGGCACGACCTTCGCATACAACACGGCAGGCACTATCGCAATCGGCAAAGCGCTCGAGAACGCAACCGGGGAGCGGCTGGGACGGTTCGCGAACACCCACCTGTTCTTTCCCATGCAGATCATGGATGCGCGCTGGTGGTCGCCGAACAACCTGGCCAATGGCGGGAGCGGCCTGTTCCTGCGAACCCGCGATCTTGCGAAGTTTGGCCAGCTGTATCTCGACGGCGGTGTATGGCAGGGCCAGCGGTTGATCAGCTCGGAGTGGATCGCCGACTCCGTAGTCCGCCGCGTCGACCTGTCGGAATTCCTCGCTTTCAGCGAAGGCTATGGCTACCAGTGGTGGCTCGACGAGCTGCCTTATCGGACGCAGCTGCTGGAGACATGGGTTACGTCCGGTTTTGGCGGGCAGTACATCTTTGTCGTTCCCGGGCTCGAACTCGTCGTAGCATTCACCGGCCGCAATTACGACAACGCGGACGGCGTCAGAAACCTCTACACGATGATGCGGTCACACATCATGGCTGCAATCAACTAGAACCGCCGCATCCCCGCTTCTGCAGCCGGAACCGGTACGGCCTACTTGCATCTTCCCCGGCGTAGTCGATGCCCACGCGAGGCCCGGCGCTGATGCGAGCGGCGTCGATTTGCAGGCCATGGTCCTCGATCCAGACCGGGCCGTCCAGCAGGCTGCTGCCGGTCAGCTCTGTCGTGATACCGAGCGCTCGGGCCAGCGAACCGGGTCCGGCGAGCAGCGTGCTGTCCGGCGCCGGCTTGCCCCGCCTCTCCAACATCGTCGAAAGCCCGGAATGTACGTCGCCCGCACGCACGAGGACCGCGTGCGGCACGCCGCTCTCGTTCGTGACGACGTTGAACAGGTGGTGAATGCCGTAACAAAGATAGACATAGGCGATACCGCCGCAGCCATACATTGGTTCCGTCCTGCGTGTCCTGCGATCGCCCCAGGCATGGCTCGCCTTGTCCGTCACGCCCGCGTAGGCTTCGGTCTCGGTTATGACGGCCGAGGTGCGCAGGCCGCCGATTTCCGTGCACAGGACCTTGCCCAGAAGATCCCTGCCGACAGCAACGACGTCGTCTCGCAGATAAAACGATTGATGCAGTGTTTTCGGGCTTCTCATGGGCTCGGATATTGCGGCGCGACGGTCGGATGCAGGCTGATCACAAAGAAACCGCCAACCTTTTTCGTTACACTTCACCTGCAGTTTACTCGATATTCAAGAATTCAATTCCGGCTCGGGGAAAAGTATGAAATCGCATTCATTGTTGCTGTTGGGATTGGCTCTTTGCATCACGGGCTGTTCGGAAAAAGAGGCGCCTGCTCCGGAACCAGCTGCCGAGCCCGCGCCGCCGGCGACGGTACCGGCTGCCGCCGAGACACCGGATGTGGAAGTGCAGAGCGAACGCGGAGATGACTTCATCGACCACATGCACGCCCATGCCGAGCAGCTCGACAACCTCAATTTCGCCCTCGCCGACGACGACCTCGAAGGCGCGATGACCGCGGCTTACTGGTTGTCCGGACACCAGGAGGTCGGCGGCCTGAAAGACGAGTGGCGGCCGTTCCTGGACGGTATGCGCGAGGCAGCCCAGGCCGTCGAGGAAGCCGCCGACCTGGAGACGGCGCGCGCGGCCGCGGAGCGCATCAATGAGAATTGCCAGGGGTGTCACGACGCGGCCGGCGTCGCCAATTGATTCAGAACAGGACGGTGACCACGAGATTGTCGTTGTAGAGACCGGGATCCGGGGCCTGATCGGCATAGATGCGTCCGTACACCGGGAAATTGTAGAACGTCGGCCGGCCCCTGCTGGTCCGCGACCCCGTCACCACGAATGACGGCGGCGTACCGTCGCCCCAGATCTGCGAGCGCGCCGCGTCGCGGAATAGATTGTAGAGAAGTATCTTGCCACCGCCGGCAGACAGTGTACGCGCCAGCTGGTTGCCGCTGATGCCGGGTCCTATGGTGACCGAAAAAGTGCCGGGCTGCGCCTGACACCGGATCTGGATCTGGCCAGTCACGTCCAGATGGACCGGTGTCAGCGGTTCGTAGATGCCGAAATTGATCGGGTTGACGCTGATGCGGCACTGAATGGCAAGCGCCTCCAGCGGCACGCCGAGAACCAGCGCCGCAACGGCTCCATTCACGATTACTTGGTGCAGACGGCTCATCGCCCCCCTCGCGGCACGCAAACGATGTCCCCCATTCTTGCGATTACGCCTTCGCCGCTGGGATACGGCAGATCCAGGTCGCAGCTCGTTCCGTTCCAGCGTATCGCCACTTCGGACGACCGATCAATCCCCTGCAGGAACAGCTTGCCGTTCATACCCACCGGAACGGCGTCTCCGGAATGCCGCACCGTCGCGATGGCACCCTCCGGCACCGGCATGCCGTCAAGCGTCACCACGCGCAGGAGTGCGTTTGTCGTGACGCGCACATCGAAATCGACGAGGACGCCGCTTTTCGAATACGGCGCCGTACTGTGTTCCGTTGCGCCGATTCGTGCCCCGAGCGGCAGGTCGTCAATCTCGATGCTCAGCTGGTTCTCGATGTACGGCTGCAGGCGCGGAACGAGCAACTGGCCATTCCGGTTCGTTCGACCGACCTCGACGTTCTCAGAGTAGACCCTCACGCCTTCGATATTGCCGACCTGGACCACGGCGAATGCATTATTTATCTCGCGCGACATGCGTGTGACGCCGCTCATCGTGGCGATCGATCCGCGTCCACCGGCCTGCCAGAAGGTGCCAGCGTTCTCATCCCTGCGCACGTCGAACGTATACGTGCCGTAGTCATTCTGAGCAGACACCCCGGCGTCAACGAAGCGACTATCGGCTTCACCAACGCCAAGGTGGTAACCGTAACCCGTATGCATCGGCATATTGCGCTGGAACAGCAGATTCCCGCCACTTCCCTGGCGTCCTCGCGACCAGTTGCCCGACACGCTGTGGTTGCCGCCGAAATGAACGAAGAAGCGCAACCCGAATCGCAGGTCGTCATCGACCGAGTCCAGGTAGGAGAGATTGGCGGCCACGGAAATCCGGTTCAGGACCCGCGTCGAATAGTCGAGGCCCCAGATCGTTCGCTTTGCCCGGTCATAGAAACTCTGGTGCACAACGGACACGGCGAAGGAACCGCGTTCGTAGAAATTTCGCCCTGCCGAAGCCAGTGCCTGTATTCTGGCCGTCGGCTGCTCGACGCCGACCATGCTGAAATCATCCGTCGATCCCGACACCTCGACGTTGAAATGCATCGGCGTTGCCAGCCGCTGGAAACCAAGCAGCCAGCGCGCGCCGATGCCCGCATCGCTGTCGCTGATCGCGAGGCCCGAACTGAAGACGCCGCCGGCATCGATTCCGTAGCGCATGCCCGTTGCGCCCATTACCACGTCATCCGATATCTCACCGTGCGCCTCGACGGTGAGGTTGTCGTGCACGCCACGGCGCCACGTCGCGGACGCCGCAACGTCGCCGTATTGAAAATTCTGCAGCCCGAAATCTTCGCGCAGCGCACCGATGGTCATCGAATAATCGCTGAGCCCCTTTCTCAGCAGGTCCGTCGACAGGTAGAAATCCTGGGTGAAGACCTGCCTTCGACCCAGCGCATCGGTTGCGACAACCTGAAGTTGCCCCAGTCCGTTGACCACCGGGACGTCTTCCAGCACGAACGAGCCCGGCTCGACCTGCTGCTTCCGGGAAAGTCGTCCGTTCACATAGATATCGAGTGCTGATGGCACCGCGGATTCCCCGTAGAAGTCGGGGAGCGGATGCGTGATCAGCATCGGCTGGGTGGCGAAATTGGTGCCGATCTGAATGCCGCCGATACGCAAGGCCCTGCCCAGCCGGGCTGGCCGGGTCACGACGTCGCCGACGCGCAGGCTGCGCANNGCGCAGCGTGACTCCGATAGCTGAGGTTTGCGGCAATGTTGCCGAAGGGTCCGAACAACACCGGCCGGAACAGGCCGCCAGCCGAACTCGTCGACGATGAACTCGCCCGCAACCAGTTCACGTCGTAGTCCATGAACATCCCGTAGCCGGAAGTGACGGCCTCGATACCCCTGCTGGCCATCGTCACGCGCCGGCTCGGCATCAGCCCCGCCGGCATGAACAGCCGCAGTTCCATCCTTTTCGGATCGAACCTCATCGTGGCACCGTGGAACTGGTGAACGCCGTAATACCTGCCGCCGCGAAACGGCAGCGGCTCCGGCCAGGGCCTGGCAATTTCCCAGTAACTCAGCGCAGCCTCGTCGATGTAGAAATTGCCGGCATCGTCCACGACGACGAACGCGTCGCCCATCGACTGGTTGTTGACGTGCAGGTCGACGATCAGCAGGCGCGCACCGCCTGCCGCCCCGGCCGCTGCGCAGCTGAGAAGCAGCAGCAGCGCCAGAGAGCGCCTACAGTGCCGCAGACAAGTCATACTCCGTGATTCCGAGTGTGTCGGTCACGAGCGCGACCGAACCTTCGCGCTCTCCGTCCGGGAGCGGGACAGGAACGTAGCCGGACTGCCCGGCAAGAACATAGATCGCCGCGGCTTCGACTTGCGGCTCGTCCATTCCGGGCGCGCGGTAACGGACCTCCGAAATCCGCACGTGCGTGTTGCCGGTATTGCGCACCTGCATGAGATGCCGGCCATCGGCCTCTTGCCAGCCGACGTGGTCCAGCACCGCAATCGCGGCGGCCTGCGGCGCAACAAAAACCGGGACACCGAGCCGCAGGCGCATGTTGACGCCGCTGCTTTCCCGCTGCGCCTGCCCCGGGGTAACCAGTTCCGTAATGAACATGCGGTAGGCGCGCTCGGTTTCCGGGTCCGGGTCCGTCACCATGCCGATCCTGACGACCTGTTCCTCGCCCGGGGCGATCGTGAACAGCGGTGGCACTGCCAGGACGTCCTCGGTCGGCGTGTACACCTCGCGCTCATCGGCGGTCTGGGACCACGCGACGATCTCGACCTGGAAGGAGCGTGCTTCATCGGACTGGCTGGAGATGCGGATGACGTCTTTGCCGTTCTCCTCGCCCAGGTCGATGCGGACCGGGCTTATCGAAACCTGTGCCTCGGCCTGGGGAGCAAGCGCCCCGAATATGAAAAGGAAGGCAGTGCAGACCACTGCCTTCCCCGGAAATCGCTCGTTCATGATCGCCCCTGCTGTTCGCTCGAATCAGAAATTCAGCGACAGTACTACGGTTTCCGTGTAGGTGCCGGGGTTCGCGTTCTGTGCGGACGCACCGTCCAGAATGCCGAAGATTTCCACGATCGCGGGATTGCCCATGCCCGTGCCGCTGGTCACGATGTCGGAAGCCGTCGTGCCATCACCCCAGGGCGTAACACAGTTCACATCCTGGCACAGCAGGTAGTTGATGGGCGTGCCCGAATTGCCATCGTTCTCGAGCTGGCGCGCCGAGGCGGGGACGGAACCGCCATTGTCGCCGGCATCGAGTTCGATCTGCACCGGGGTACCGTTGGAGCACCGCCACGTGAAGGTGGCGCTCGTATTCGAGTCCGTGCCACCCGTCACGTCGACGACGCCGAAGTCGAAGCTGAGATCGGTGCCGCTACCGTCGATCACGCAGGTCGGGTTTACCGTTGCCTGCACATTGATGTTCTGCGAGGCCTGCGCGTTGGCGTCCATTGCCGTGAACATCGCGAATACTGCCAGTAGGGCGAGCAGTCTGTGTTTCATCATCATTTCCTCTTTACTGTGGTTTCAGCAGTTCAGCCATCTCGCATTCCTCGCGAAATTACGAGATCCGTTGACTTTGCGTCCCCGCCTCGCGACGGGTATGCCCTTGTCGCCACCGGAAATGACTCCGGCGCCGCCGTCCCGTAGGGACACGGCGATCCTAACCGGGTTATGTTCAACGGGGTGTGATGGAGGTCTAATTTATGGCTTCCCGGGGCCACACTTTTGCAGATCGCACGCCGTATATGCCGGAAATTCTTACAGAAATCACGACCCGGCTGGCGTAGTCTGAACGAACAGACGAGAAAGCCCTGACAACGATATAAACGGGGGTTTCGATGAAGCGAACGGCTGTCTTCTGCGTGGTACTGCTGGCTGCGCTGGTCTGCGACGCGCAGGCCGGCTCGGCAAGGCTCCGTATCAACGTCTCGGCAACTGTCCCGCCGCCCCCCTGCAAGTTCCCGGACCTGTGCAACCAGGGTCCGACGACGCTCAGCACGGCTGCTATAGCTGACGGAAAGATCCTGTATGTCGGTTGGCGGCCGCGGGTAGTGAGAGAAAGCGGCCTGATCGTCGTGCTGTTCTGAGCCAAGGCGGCTGCCCCTCCCGTGCCCGACGGCCTCGTTAGCCCGCTTCATCCACGAGGTCGAGATCGGCGGCTTCTCCAATGGGTCGCTGCAGGCAGCGCTGCCGCAGGGATGAAGTGCTAGACTCATGTCTCAGGGCTGAGGACGAATCGTTGCCTTTTCCGCAATTGAACGACGGGCTGCGGGAGCCAGTGGACCCTCTTCGTCCATGTCGGGCAGCGCGGTCCGGCGCCAGTGAACTCGTGCCGATCGCGAAGATTCGCGTTGACCACAGCGAGGAAGACCATCCCCACCATATCCGCTGCACGGAGAAACAACCTTATGCGTTTGTTCGTATCAGTAATGCTTGCCCTCGTGGCGGCCGCCGCTGTTGCATCTGACGACGACGCGGTCGAGCGCCGCGTCGAATCCATACTCGGCAAGATGACCGTCGAGGAGAAGATCGACCTCATCGCCGGCGTCGACTTCTTCTACCTCCGGGGCGTCCCGAGGCTGGGAGTACCCCGACTGAGGATGGTGGACGGACCGATGGGCGTCCGCAACGACGGTCCCGCGACGGCCTTCGGGGGCGGCATAGCACTGGCAGCCACCTGGAACACCGAACTGGTGAGGCGTGTCGGCGTCGAGTTCGGCCGCGACACGCGCGCCAAAGGCGGGCACTTCCTGCTCGCACCGGGCGTCAATATCTATCGTGCGCCGATCGCTGCCCGCAATTTCGAGTATTTCGGCGAGGACCCGTTTCTTGCTGCTCGCATGGCGGTGAGTTTCGTCGGCGGCGTGCAGAGCCAGGGCGTCGCCGCCACGATCAAGCACTTCGTGGCCAACAACTCCGAGTTCGACCGCAACAACACGGATTCGATCGTGAGCGAACGCGCACTGCGCGAGATCTACCTGCCCGCCTTCGAGGCGGCCGTGAAGGAAGCGCGGGTGGGCGCCATCATGGACGGTTACAACCTGACCAACGGCCTCTACATGTCGCAGCACGAATACCTGAACGTCGATGTCGTCAAGCGGGAGTGGGGGTTCGACGGCGTGATCATGTCCGACTGGATCGCCACTTACGACGCGATCGGCGCGGCGAACGGCGGGCTGGACGTCGAGATGCCCTCCGGGACCCATTTCAACCGCGCGAACCTGCTGCCCGCCATTGAGTCGGGCGACATCACTATGGCCACGCTCGACGACAAGGCACGGCGGATACTGCGCGTCGCGGCGAGGTTCGGTTGGCTCGACNNCCGCTACAACACGGCAGCGCGCCAGGCCGCGTTGCAAGGCGCGCGCGAGGGCATCGTGCTGCTCAGGAACGAGAACGGCGCGCTGCCCCTGGACCCGGGGCGCATCGATTCAGTCCTCGTCGTCGGCCCGAATGCGCACCCGGCGGTGACGGGCGGCGGCGGCAGCTCGAAGGTCGAGCCGTTCACCGCCGTCAGCCTACTCGAGGGCATGGTCGAGACGGGGGGTGAGGACCTGCAGGTGTTCTACACACCGGGCCTCGCTACGCTGGACGAAATGGTCGCGCGCACCCGGTTCAGCACCGACGCGGCGGGCGGCAGCCCCGGCCTGACCGCCGAGTATTTCGCGACGGCGGACCTCTCAGGCGCCCCGGCGCTCACGCGCGTGGAAACCCGGATTGCGATCGGCTCCGGTTGGGGGGCATCGCCCTACCCGGACGGGACCCTGTCGGAACGCTGGACAGGCTTCTATACCGCCGAACAGGGTGGCACTTACGACTTTTTCGTCCCTGCTTCCGGTGACGGCGGCGGCTTCTACCGGCTGTACGTGAACGGCGAGCGGGTGCTCGATAACTGGTCGCTGAACAGGGCCATCGTGGACTACGCCACGCTGGAACTCGAAAGCGGCGCTCACGAGATCGTTTTCGAGCATCACGGGCGCCAGAAGTGGCCCGGGGCGCGGTTGCAGCTCGGCATTTCCCGACACGGCGACCGCGTCGATGCCACGGCGCGGGAACTCGCAGCCCGTGTCGACGCCGTCGTGGTCGCGGCTGGATTCGATGCATCGACCGAGTCCGAGGGTGCCGACCGGACCTTCCGCCTGCCGCCGGGACAGGACGAACTGATCCGGGCGATGGCTGGCGTTAACGATCGGACTGTCGTCGTGATGACCGCCGGTGGCGCCGTCGATACGACGGGCTGGCTGGACCGGGTGCCAGCCCTGCTGCAGGCCTGGTTCCCCGGACAGGAAGGCGGCACGGCGGTCGCCGAGATCCTCCTCGGGGACGTGAACCCGTCCGGTCGGCTACCGGCCACCTTCGAGCGTCAGTGGCAAGACAACCCCGCGTACGCGCATTACTACCCGGAACCGGGCACGCAGCGGATCCTGTACACGGAGGACATATTCGTCGGCTACCGGGGTTTCGAGCAGAAGGGCGTTGCACCGCTGTTCCCTTTCGGCCACGGACTGTCCTACACGACTTTCGAGTACGGCGAGCTCGAGATCGCGCCGCGCACGACCCGGGACGGTAACGTGAGCGTTTCCTTCGACGTCACGAACACGGGCGATCGCGCCGGCGCCGAGGTGGTTCAGGTCTACATTGCCGATACGCACAGCGAGGTGCCCAGGCCTCCGAAAGAGCTGAAGGGCTTCGCCAAGGTAAAACTGCAACCCGGAGAAACGCGGCGCGTAACCATCGCGCTGGACCGCCGATCGTTCGCTTTCTATGACACCAACGAAAGCGGCTGGGCAGTCGCACCCGGCGTTTTCGGGGTACTCGTCGGGCGCTCCAGCGCGACCATCGAATTGCGTGGCGAGGTGACGTTTGCAGAGTGAGTGCCGCGCTGTTGTACACTCGAGACGGGTCAACAGGAAGTAATCGATGAAGCTCCTCACCAGGTTGCATGGACGCCGCGTACCGCCCGGTCTCGAATGGGAGATCCTGAGAAAGCTGCCTCACATCACGTTCGCGGGCCTGCTGATACCCGTGGCGCTCGCGGTTCTGGTGCGGCTGCTGCCGGTGCAGGCAGGCGTCGACGTTGCCAAGCACGTCAAGACCGTGGACATTTTCGCCATCGCCACGACGATTACGTTCTTGACGGCCGTGCTGACCGTCGCCATCGCCTGCATTGTGGTCTATCTGATGAAGGGACCGGCTTACGTCGCCGATGCCTATCCGCTGCAGCATTCCGACCGGCCCGGGGCGGGCCCCACCACAGAGAGGGATTCGGAAGTGCGATAGCTCCCGGGTTGAAAAAATCCGCGGAGACGCTAGGGTTATTGATGAAGGCGCCTGTCTGCGCCATGCGGTCGAGGCGCTATCACCCGCGGTGTTAAATCCCCGAAAAGGAGGCAACCATGGGAATGTTAGACAAGCTGTTTGGCGGCAAGAATGACTATCCTCCGCTTCCGTCCGACAACGATGCCCTCGCCAAACTGGACGAGGTCAGAACCCAGCTCGAGGAACTCGCAAATCGGGTCCACGATCACATGGAAGTCGTTCCCGGTGAACACGAGGCTTACGTGTATATGGGCAAGCCACCGAAACGATTCGGTATCGCGTGGCTGCACGATGGCAAGGTCGATGGCCTGAACGAGTTGGTCGACCAGCACAAACTGTCGCAGTCGCAGGTGCAGAAACTGATCGGTGCGCTGAGTGCCGCTTACGAACACGCGAGGGATGCGCCACGCTACTCCGCCGAAGTGGCAGGCAAGCAGGTGACGGTGATTCCGTCCCGCGGCCTGGGCAAGGAAGTCCACCAGATCATCGAAGGCGCCATCCACTGACGTCGTGATCGCGCCCGCCGGCCGGGCGAACGCAATAGGCAGGCCGGCGACACCCTGGCAATCCCGGTCCGTTCCTGGTACCGGGCGCGGATGATTACGTGTGTAACCAATAGCGCATACGCGCTAGAATCCGGCGCCCCGGTCGCCGAATCCGGCCACCCAAGAACGGAGAACCCCCATGCGGACAGCAACAATCATCGCGCTACTCGGACTCCTGGCATCGGCCGCCAATGCCGAAACACGACTCCTCAGGTTCCCGGACCTGTATGGCGATACCGTCGTGTTCACTTACGCGGGCGACCTTTGGCTAGCCGCCACTGATGGCACGAACGTCCGCAGGCTCACGTCCCATCCCGGCCAGGAGCTGTTCGCCCGGTTCTCACCGGACGGCCGGCACATCGCCTTCACGGGCCAGTACGATGGCGGCGAGCACGTGTACGTGATGCCCGTCACCGGCGGCGAACCGAAGCGCCTGACCTGGTATCCGTCCGAAGGCCCGCTGCCGGCCCGCTGGGGCTACGACCACCAGGTCTACGGCTGGACGCCGGACGGCGAGGCCGTGCTGTTCCGCTCGCTGCGCGAGGGTTTTGGCCTGACGGGTTCGCGCCTGTACACGGTCAGGTTGTCCGGCGGCCTGCCGGAAGCGCTACCGATGGTCGTCTCGGGTGCCGGTGCGCTCTCGCCCGACGGCGAACGTGTCCTGTTCTCGCCCCTGTTCCGCGACTTCCGCACCTGGAAGCGGTACGAGGGCGGCTGGGCGCAGGACCTGTTCATCTTCGAACTCGACGGGTCCGGATCGCGCAACATTACGGACCACGTGCGCACCGATCGCGACCCGATGTGGATGCAGGAAGGCATCTTCTTCGTCTCGGACCGCGACGACTACCTGAATATCTACGCGTACGATGCGGATAACGGGCAAACACGGCAGCTAACGCACCACGAAGGTCGTGACGTGCGCTGGGCGAGCGACGACGGATCTCATCGCATCGTCTACGAACTGGACGGCGCACTGCACATTCTCGACGTGCGGACCGGTGACGACCGCGCGGTCTCTATCTCCGTACCGGCAGACACCGGCTTCGAACTCGGCGAGCTGGTGAAGGTCGCACAGAACCTCGAAGCATTCGACGTCAGCCCGAACGGTGAGCGCGTGGTGGTCGCCGCGAGGGGCGAGGTATTCTCGGTGCCCGTCGAACACGGCGTATCCCGCAACCTGACCAGCAGCGCGGGCGCGCACGAGCGCGAGGTCGCATGGTCTCCGAAGGGCGACCGCGTCGCCTGGATTTCAGATGCGAGTGGCGAAGAGGAGATCTACATCGCCGACCACCTCGGTCAAGCGGCTGCGACGCGCGTAACCAGGGATTCTTCGACGAGGCTTTACAGGCCGGTGTTTTCGCCCGACGGCAGCAAGATCGCCTACGGCGATTCCGAGGCGAGGATCTTCGTCATCGACAGCGACGGCCGCAACAAGCGGCAGGTCGCGGATGACGCCGGCTTCCCGCAGCACGATTTCTCCTGGTCCCCTGATTCGCGCTGGCTGGCTTACTCGATGGAGGATACCAACGGCTATCGCTCCATCCATATCTGGGACAGTGGCTCCGGCAAGTCCCGCCGCGTCACCGGCGAGATGTTCAGCGAATACAACCCGGTATTCGCGCCTGGCGGCACACAGCTTTACTTCCTGTCGGATCGCATGTTCGCCCCGCAGATCGATCTGCTGGAATGGAACTATGCCAACAACCGGCAAACCGGCGTCTACGCGATGTTGCTGACGCCCACGGCCGAAAACCCGTTCGCGCCCCGGAACCGGGAGGGACTGCCGGAAGACGACAGCGATGACGAAAACGGTAACAAGGAAGACACCAGCCCGGCGCAAGTCGCCATCGATTTTGACGGCCTGGCATCCCGAGTCGCCCGCGCGCCGATCGAATTCGACAACCTCGGTGGACTGTCGGTGACGGCGGAGCACCTTGTTTTCGTCGGTTCGCCGGCCTTCTTCTACGGCCGCGACGTCGAGCCCGGTACACAGCTGCGCGCCTACTCCTTCGAGGATCGGGAGGTGTTCAACATTGCCGACAAGGTCGGCGGATACGCGCTCGCTGCAAGCGCCAACCAGGTCGTGGTCGCCCAGCAGGGCGCGCTCAGCCGCTTCGGAATCCAGAAGGACGAACAAGAGGCGAAAAAGGTCGATCTCGACAGCCTGACCGCACAACGCGTTCGGGCGCTCGAGTACGCACAGATTTTCGAAGAGGTCTGGCGACGCTTCCGCGATCACTTCTACGTGAAGAACATGCACGGCTATGACTGGATGGCACTGCGCGATCGTTACCGTCCGTTGCTCGAGCACGTCGCGCATCGCGCGGACCTCAACTACCTCATCGGCGAGATGATCGCCGAGCTGAACGTCGGCCACGCCTATATCGCGGGCGGCGACATCGCCGGCACGGAACGCTCGAGCGATGCGCTGCTCGGTGCGACGTTTGAACTGGACGAGTCGGCCGGTCTCTATCGCATCGGCACCATCTACGCCGGCCACAACGAGGAAGACAAGTACCGCTCGCCACTGACCGAACCCGGCATGGCTGCAAGAGCCGGCGATTATGTGCTCGCTATTAACGGACGCAAGCTGACGGCCGACACCAACCCTTACGCGCTGCTCAAGGGACAGGGCGGGAAACTGCTCGAGCTCACGCTGGCCGACAACGCGCGTGGCAAGGATCGCCGCACCGTGCTCGTCAATCCCGTTGCCAGCGAGAACGACCTCCTCTACCTGGGCTGGGTCGAGCAGAACCGCGCGCGCGTCACTCGCGAGACCGACGGCAAGATCGGCTACCTGCACATCCCGGACATGGGCGCGGCGGGCATCTACGAGTTCACCAAGTGGTTCTACGGCCAGGTCCGCAAACAGGGCATGATCATCGACGTGCGCGGCAACGGCGGCGGCAACGTCTCGCAGATGGTCATCAACCGCCTTGCCCGAGACCTCGTGTTCATGGGCTACGATCGCGGCATCGACAACCTCGGCACCTATCCGAATGTCGTCTTCACGGGGCCGCTGGTTGCGCTGCTGGACGAAGACTCCGCGTCCGACGGCGATATCTTCCCGGGGGCATTCAAAACCCTGGGGCTCGGCCCGCTGATCGGCAAGCGGAGCTGGGGCGGGATCATTGGCATCACCAACCTCGGGACCTTGATGGACGGCGGCTCGGTCTACGTACCGCAATTCGCAACAGCGTCCGCCGCCGGCCAGTGGACCATCGAAGGCGTGGGTGTGACTCCGGACATCGAGGTCGACAACCCGCCGGAGGCGGTGTTGCGCGGTGAGGATCCGCAGCTGACGCGCGCCATCGAAGAAGCCCTGCAACGCCTCCGCACACAACCGGGCACGTTGCCGCCGCGGCCTGCGGACCCGCTGAAGACGCCTGGTGCCGGAGCGCCCTGATGCTCTGGAAACAGGCGCCCGACCTCGAGCAGCTGCAACGCAGCATGCGGGGCACGCTGCTCGAGCACCTGGGCCTCACGGTCGAAGGATTCGGCGACGACTGGATTGCCGTGAGGATGCCGGTGGATCACCGCACCATCCAGCCCTACGGCATCCTGCACGGCGGTGCGTCGGTCGCACTCGCCGAGTCCCTCGGCAGCCTCGCCTCGACGCTGTGCATCGACGATCCGTCGACGCATACGCCGGTCGGCGTCGAGATCAACGCCAATCACCTGCGCCCGGTGCCGGACGGGCAGTTCGTTATCGGCAAGTTGTCACCGGTGCGGGTCGGTCGCCGCATGCATGTCTGGAACATCGAGATACGCGATCCGGATGACAGGCTCGTGTGCATCAGCCGCCTGACGATAATGATCGTCGAGCGAAGTTGAGCGCATTATCGGTAGAATAGTCATCTCGAACTGATCCAGGTACGCGGAGAATCCGGATGACCGAAGAGATCCCGGGGATTGCTCTAACCGAGGAAATCAACAACTCCCAGAGGTTGTTCGTTCGTTACCTGGTGGCGGTGCTGATCGACCTCACGGTGCTGAACCTGTTCGACGAGTTCTGGGAACTGGTCACGATCGGCCCCTTCTCCGTCTCGGTGCTCGCGGCCATACTGCTGCAGGTGCTGCTGAAAGCCACGCTCGTCCTGGAGCACAAGGTAGCGGCTTATTTCAATTCGAAGTCCGGCGGCCTCGCCCGATTC
>JABAHS010061943.1_pt2 | contig 40390 bp, 36 predicted proteins | sample 7062111 | NCBI WGS metagenome assembly JABAHS01 (sample SAMN14534600, study PRJNA622989) | marine sediment metagenome | biome: marine biome [ENVO:00000428]; feature: marine pelagic biome [ENVO:01000023]; material: deep marine sediment [ENVO:00002113]; isolation source: pool of 4 deep marine... | reverse complement strand
CATCGACAATGGGAATAACGCGAGATGATTTGAAGGGATTACCTGTTGCGGTGATAGGCGCTGGTGGTGTTTCAAGGGCGATAGTTGCCGGCCTTTCTGATGTTGGCGCCAAAATCAGGATTTATAACCGCACGGTAGAAAAAGCCGAGAAACTTGCCGCCGAGTTTGTCTGTGATTTTGCGGGATTAGATGATTTGTCGAATGTCGATGCCAAATTAGTCATAAATTGTACCAGTATTGGAATGAAGAGGACAGAAGACAGAGGACAGAAGACAGATTATGAGACGCCTATACCACAAGAGTATCTGAAAAGGGATATGGTTGTTTTTGATACCGTTTATAATCCAGCTGAGACCTTGCTCCTTAAGCAGGCTAAAGAGGCCGGGGCAAAAACAGTTGACGGCATTTCAATGTTCGTCAACCAGGGTCTGGCTCAATTCAAACTTTTCACCGGCCAGGAAGGCAACGCCGAACTTATGCGAAAAACTGTTATTGAAGAGCTTAAGTGATGTAGCTTTGAAATACATTTTTTTGAAACCAAAAAGTGGAATTGTGGAGGCTATCTAAAATGGTCAAGCCATGGTTCATAGCAGTTGAAAAATTTGGTCCGGAATCTGGTGAGACCTGGAGAAAATATATTGAATATTCCGGTCTTAATCAACTTAAAGAAATTGTCTCTTTTGATAATTGTCTGTGTCCAAGTGTTATCGAAGAATTAACTGCCGAAGATTGGGAGCATAATGTCGATGGGGATTGGGTACTCTTTTTCTTTCGCGATTTGGACTACTTACTTAAGCGAGTAGATAAGAGTTCCAATTTCAATGTTTTGGCGGCCATTAGAAATCCCTCCGACGATTGTAGAGATTGGTTTGCAGATAAGAATTTCAACTTCATGGGCTACGATGTTGTGGATGTGTGTGCGGATATAAGTGCTCTTACAGACTGTGGAGGTTTTGAAAAAGCCTTTCATAATGAAGAATTATCTGGAGTAGGATTAATCTCATCTTTTCAGAGAGCCCGCGAAATTCAGCAGATGTTAAAAGAGCACTATCCCAAGGATCATCATGCCAATTGTGATGTTTGGGCAATTTGGAAAATGAAGGACTGAACCGCGCATTTCCCGATTTAGTTGTTGCTCAGCGGCGAGGATTATTGGTATATTCAGAAGCTTAAAATTGAAGGCTAAAAGCTCAAAACCAAAGCGTAAGGCTTAAAAGTAATTTGGAGTATATAACATAGCCGAAAATGACTTCAATAAAAGCATCTGGATTCCCGCTTTCGCGGGAATGACAGAATTCGACTGGTAGTTTTGTTATAAGCTCTTATTTTTGGTTTAACGGAGGTGGAAGTTTTGTTTTGCGGTTTTCATTTTGTGTTTTCAGCGTCTTTATTATGTTTTTGATGAATATAATATAGAATTTTGGCAGATGGATTGGCTTTCAATTCCACGCTCATTAATATATAGGAAAGTGTTGGAATAAGGAATAGAATTGGAATTAAACTCTTATGCTGCTACAGCCGGAAGATGCGTCGCTGTTTATTTCGCTCTATAGTTCTTTGATTGGTTTTACTGCTGGTCGTTTAGGCGGTGTTGCAGGAATTGTGGATGTGAAGACTTTCAATCGTGCCTCAAATAATGCCAGAGCCGAAGCCAGAGATAAGCTTTTGGACCATATTTCCCTGATTGATGATTTCGTGGAAGAGAATCCTTATCAGTTTCCTGAAAGAGCGCTGTCTAACGTTCTGAAATGGGAACATTTTATTTCCGACAAGTTTTTCGTCGAACGAGACCTGAAAAACTATACTGTCTTTCTAAATGAAGGTGATCCACCGAAGGCTTACGGGGTGCTCGGCCTTACCGATGAGATAATAGAGATGATACCTTATCCTCTGCCGGTGTTTGGTTCAGCGGTGCTGTTGCCCTGGAAAGGGCAGATAGTCTGTGATGGATTGATTTTAATCTACAGCGTTAGATTGGGCCGTGGCATCAGAAAGAATCTCAAAGAATCCTACCAGCAGGCAAAAGCGCAGGGAATTATTACGTCTTTAGAAACCGGATAGCATCTGAAATAAAAATGAATCTGACGATAGCGCATATTCCGTCGAAACCGAAGTAGATTTAATTATTGCCCCGCGATTAAATTCCCCCTTTTCCTTGACTTTTCATTGTTCTTATGCGAAATTTTTTGTATAATCCGGTGTTGTGACATTATTTTTTAGAGGCAAAGAAATGGCAAAGGCCGAAAAAGTTGTGTTGGCATATAGCGGCGGGCTGGATACGAGTGTAATCCTGCCGTGGCTGAAGGAGACCTACGGCTACGAGGTAATTGCATTTGCAGCCGAGCTTGGCCAGGGTGATGAGCTGACAGGTATTAAAAGAAAGGCGCTGAAAAGCGGGGCGGTTAAGTGCGTCGTAAAAGACCTGCGTGACGAGTTTGTTCAGGATTACCTTTGGCCTATGCTGAAATCGGGTGCCGTTTATGAAAAGCAATACCTGCTCGGGACGAGTGTGGCCCGGCCTTTGATTGCCAAACATCAGGTTGAAGTCGCCCACGCCGAAGGCGCGACGGCCGTGGCTCATGGCGCGACGGGCAAGGGTAACGACCAGGTGCGTTTCGAGCTGACTTATATGGCTCTGGATCCCTCGTTGAAGATAGTCGCTCCCTGGAAGGATCCGAAATTTACACTGACTTCTCGTGAGGCTGCCGTCGATTATGCCAAAAAGCACAAAATTCCCATCGAGCAGACGAAGAAGAAAATCTATTCGCAAGACCGCAATCTCTGGCATATCAGCCACGAAGGGGCGGAGCTTGAGGATCCGGCCAATGAGCCGAAAGATGGGGTATATGCAATCTCCCGTCCACTTTCGAAAACGCCCGACAAACCTGATTATGTCGAGGTTGGTTTCAGCGAGGGGGTGCCGATAAAGCTTAACGGCAAAAAGATCAATGGTGTGAAGCTGATTGAACAGTTAAACCGGATTGGCGGCAAACATGGTATCGGACAAGTCGACCTGGTTGAAAATCGACTCGTGGGGATAAAGTCACGGGGCGTATATGAAACGCCGGGCGGTACGATACTGACAACCGCTCATAGTGCCCTTGAGTCTTTGACTCTTGACAGGGAGACCATGCATTACAAACAGCAGATTTCCTTAAAGTATGCAGATTTGGTTTATTACGGCCTGTGGTTTTCGCAATTACGCCAGGCCCTTGACGCGTTTATCGATGTTACCCAGCGAAACGTTACCGGCGAAGTTAAAATGAAGTTGTTTAAGGGCCGGTGCAGCCCGGCCGGCATAAAAAGCCCGAAGAGTTTATACGAAAAAGATTTGGCCAGCTTCAAGATGGGTTCCGAATATGATCCAACTGATGCCAACGGCTTTATTCGTCTGTTCGGCTTACCCATGAAAGTCGCGGCGGCAATCAAAAAGAAAAAAGGAAAGTGACGCCAGACTATGTATCCGCTGTTATTTTAGCTCAGGGATATTCGGGCCGATAAATAACAGGGGATGTACTGCTTTTGCAAAGGAGGCATTGTGGCAGTACCTGATTGGATTTGGTTTACATTTATCTTTGCGTTTGGCTGTTGTATAGGCAGCTTCCTGAACGTTGTAATTTACCGCTTACCGCGCGGTAAGTCTCTGGCGACTCCACCTTCCGCATGTCCTGCTTGTGGTAAGCACATCCGTTTTTATGACAATATACCGCTGGTTTCATGGCTGCTTTTGGGCCGAAAGTGCAGGTACTGCAAAGCTCCCATCTCGCCGCGTTATTTTGTTATCGAGTTGCTGACCGCTCTTGTTTTCGTCGGCATATTTTTCCTGTATTTTCGAACAGATATGCGTCCGGGCTTGGATTCGTTTCTCCGTGGCGGGTGGCTGATTTATCTGGTTACTATCACTATGCTGGCGGCTTTCATTGCCGCATCTGCAATTGATTTGGAATTGTGGATTATTCCTGTTTCAATCTGCTGGTTTGTTACCGTAGTAGGTGTGATTGCCTCGGCGATTGGCGTTTATTTTATTGAACCTGCCGATATCACCAGCTTTTCTATTTTGCCCTCTACAAAGGCTATTTTATTTAAAGAATCTACAGTTGCCTCGCTGTCGGCCGGTGCGACGATAGGATTTGTTATATCCTTGGTGCTTCTTGTAACCGGCCTGATTAAAAGAAGTTATGAATCCGACACGGAGTCGTCTGACTCGGGGCCGGAGCCTGAAGCAAGTCGCGAATCAACTAATGCGGACGATGAGCAAGAGTTTAACCATCGCCTCGAAGTTTGCAGGGAAATCATTTTCTTACTTCCGATTATCGTCTGTTCGGCGGCCGCTTATATGTTTATCAGGCAGTGGACCTGGTGGGTGGATTTTTCGCAAAAGCCTGTCATTGCAGGACTTCTGGGCAGTCTCTGGGGCTATTTTATGGGCTGTGGGATTGTCTGGGCGACCCGCATTTTGGGCACCCTGGTCTTTGGAAGAGAGGCAATGGGCCTTGGTGATGTTCATTTAATGGGAGCCGCAGGGGCGGTTATCGGTTCTCCTTTCGTAGTAGTGGCGTTTTTTATCGCCCCATTTTTCGGTCTGGCCTGGGTGGCGGTCCAAATCTTTTTTAAAAAAATTCGACAAATTCCTTATGGTCCTTTCTTGTCATTGGGAGTACTCGCTGTTATTATCTTACACAATAAGATTTTCAGTTACCTGAATTCTGTTTTTTGGCATTAAAAATTAACAAATAGAAAGTAAATCGCCGATGTTAATGATGTTAATAAGGAGATATCGCATGAATACTGCTAACAAAACCAAAATCTTTTCTTCTAACAGGCTCAAGACAATCGTTTTGTTGGCCTGTCTTGTCTCTGTAACCCTTTTTTCCGGCTGTACGGACTGGAAGAAGAAGTACGAAGCCCAGCTTGCGGTAAGTAAGAATCTTGAGGGTCTGCTGCTGCGCGAGAGGACGGAAAGGTCCCAAATGGCGGAGCAGAACCAGAAAACGATTGATGAGCTGCAAAGGCAGATCGCCGAGCTGAACAAATCGCCGGCCGAGGCCACCGGTTTTGAAGGCTATGATGTTAAGTTTGATCCTTCGGCCGGGACAATCACGGTAACCCTTCCGAACACGATACTTTTCAGCTCCGGGAAGGCTACACTCAAGAAGGCAACCAGCCGGGAGCTTGACGATATTCAGGGAGTTTTACAACGGAAGTATCCTAATAACCCCATAGACGTTGTGGGCCATACGGATACCGATCCGATAAAGAAATCGAAGTGGAGAGACAACTGGCAACTTTCTGCAGAGCGTGCTCTCGCTGTGGCCGGATATCTCATGAAGCGAGGAGTCCCTGAAGGCAGGATTCGCGCCGTCGGCTGCGGACCCGCCAGGCCGATCGCTTCGAATTCAACCTCAAGCGGTAAGGCGAAAAATCGGAGAGTTGAGATCGTTGTGCATATGAGGTAGGTGAATCACGGTTCGTGATTTGCCCGATTTTATCGACGCTTTATAAATGTAGCGGTCCTTATCGTACCGTCTTTATTTACGTAAAGCGTGATAGCTCCGTCTCCGGCCGTATAGAATGATGTGGGTATGTCATTTCCCTCGATTGCCTGCATCCTTTCGTATTGTGCCCGGCCGCAGCTGCTAATAGTAATGCCGGCCCCGAGCCTTTCAATAAAATCCGTCTCCAGCGTTGTCACTGAGCCGTGGTGGGGAGCAACTACCACATCCGCTTTCAGGTCTGGAAATAGCTCGAGAATCTTCCGTTGTGCAAACTTCTCAATGTCCGAGCATAAGAGTATTTTAGTGTCCCCGAACTCAATCAAAGAAATTACAGATTTATCATTGTCACCCAGCGTCTTATTTTGGTAAATCTCTTCGGTAGGCCAGATTATTTTAACCTTTGCTTTGTCGTCGACGACAGGATTCTCGCCGACCGGTTTTAATCCAAGGCCTTGTTCACTTAGACATGTGTTTAGAAATTTTGCGGTGCCCCACTCATCTGTCTGTATTAAAAATGCCTTATTGACATAAACACCACCGACTTTGCAGTTTTCGACAATCTCAGGTATTCCGTTAATGTGGTCTACATCATTATGGCTTACGATAATTGCGTCGAGTTTATTTATTCCCCTGTAGTGTAAGAACGGTACAACGATTCGCCTGCCGATGTCACTTTTATGAAGCGCGCCTGCATCAAAGAGGACATTTTTTCCGGCGGGGAGCTGTACCAGAATTGCCTGGCCGTGCCCGACATCCAGGCAGTTGATAACCAGATCACTGTGGTACTTCCTTTGCCATTTCGTAGCGCCTATGAAAACTATTACCACCAGGGCCATCACCGTGCAGATTATCTTTTTGGTTAGTGGATGCCGAAGATAGACCAGGCCGGCGAAAAGAATCAGACAGTAATACAAAATGATTGGTACTATAGACACTCGACCTATAAGCATATACGAGATGTCCAGATGGGCCAGCAGCTTTACAATTCCAATAAGGGCGTTGCTTAATCCTGTTACTATTATGCCCAACAACCACGCCGCGGTCGGCAGCAAAAAGGATAAGATTATTTTCAGGTATCCTATGGTCAAAATCAAAGCCACAAATGGAAAAGCAACCACTGTCCACACACTTGTGAGGGGATTTATCGTGTAAAAGTGATAAAGTAAAATCCCGGCACCACCGAGCCAGGCAGTAACTCCTGTGGAGAATAATCGTAAAGAATATGGCCCCGGCCTCGCTATGATTCGATAGAATGGTTTTGTTAGCGGGGCTTTCTTATACCATGGCAGGCTTGTTATCGTTTCGTATAGAAACAAGTGGAATCGCCTGCAAAAAAGTAAAATCCCAAGCACCGTAGCAAAAGATAACTGCCAGCCGGGTTCGAATAGATTTGTCGGCCTCATCAACAGAAGGATTATTGCCGCCAGCGAAAGTGTGTTGATGTGATTGGGACGCCGGCTAAAGAAATACGATGCGCAGAAAACAAAACTAATAATAGCCGCTCTCACAGTCGGTGCCCTCGGCGGTACGATAAGCAGAAAAACAGCTGTCACGCCAATACAAATCGTCGCGCGTCCGGGCTTCATTATTCCTGCCGTCCTGCAAAGCCGCCACACAATCCCCACTAAAATACCCAGGTGCATGCCGGAAAGGCTGATAAAGTGCAGCAGGCCGGTCTTGCGAAATGCCAGATAAGTCCGGCTGTCGATATTACCTCTGTAACCCAATAGCAACGCCTCCAGTAAGCCCCGGCTTTCTTCTTCCGGCGACAGGTTACCCAGCAATGCCTGTGTGGCCGTTTCCCTTAATTTCCTTTTAATCTTTGTAAAGAAGCCTGCAGGATTGCTTTCCAAAAGTTCGATGCCGGCTCGTGATTGCACTAAAGCTGCTACAAAAATACTTTTCCGAGCCAGATACTTTGCCACGTCGAACTGGCCGGGATTGGTGGCACCTTTGAATCTGTCCAGCCAGCAATATGCCTGTATGTAGTCGCCCGCCTTCAGGTCCAGCACGGCCTCGCTAACCTGCACTCGGACGGTTCCGCCCGCCTTTGCCCATCCGTCTGTTGTTTTTATCTGGTCCATCTTCAAATAAAAACTGCTGGTTGGATCGTTAAACGTAAACTTTACAAATTTCCATTGTTCGTTTTTTTGAATATATGGTTCGGTAATTATTACGCCGCGTATTGTCGCCAGCCTGCGCTCGTTGTCGACAAGGTTGCGGATGTCGTTTGGCTTCGGTTGGTGAAAGTGTATCAGGCGAATCGCCCCGAGGCACAGAAAACACATCAGGGCCGTGTATGCACTTATGAACGTCAGATTTTGTCCTTTTACGAGATACGAAATACGAGATGCGAGATACAAAATAATTGTTGCAGCTATGAAAATCCATATTGCTATTAACCAGAACCATATCGGCAGATGAAAGATGTTTTGAATGACAATCCCTGCTATCAGGCCTGCCGCAACAAACAGCAGGGGGGTGATGCTTATTATTTGTTTGTGTACGTTCGCCCAGCTCCACGCTAATTGCCTGTCGATCAGGGCCAGTTTCCGCTTTATCTCATCCATAGGCTGACAGACTACAGGCTCAATTCGCAAGATGCAAGGACAATTTAACTACAGATTAGCAGATTTTTGTTATGGACAGTTTGGGGGAGGATTGGTAAATTGGGGGCTTACAGGATGCAGATATACTGAAACGCACCAGATGATAGATAACGGGGATGTCCACATCGAACAGCCGTGCTGTTGGGATATTATGCGGAAACCATATAGGCAACAGTTAGGAGAATGTTGGGGATTCATGAAACAAATATATAAAATATACTTTCTATTATCATTCTTAATTCTTATTACCATATTTCCTTTATCTTGTGCACAAACAATTCAGGATCCTGTTTTGCTTAAACGAATCGCAGCAATTAAGGCCATAGACAATCATTCCCACGTGTCTCCAGCTACTGCCAACCAAGGTACCGAAGAAGAGCCTGCCGATTTACTTGGGAAGCCACCTTTTGACCTTCCTGTGAATCTTCGTTTTGATAATCCTCATTGGATAGGTGCCTGGCGTGATTTATACGGATATAAATATAACGACATGGAAAAAGAACATCTAAGCCTTGTTTTTAAGGAGAAGCAACGCATTAAACGCGAGCAAGGTGAGAATTATCCAACTTGGGTTTTAGATAAATTAGGAATAGAAACTGCATTGGTTAATTCGTCGGAACTCGGTTTGGGACAAACGCCGCCTCGCTTTTATTGGGTGCCAATTGCAGATGATTACATAAATCCTCTATCAGGTATTCGTTATCATACAAGCGATATAAAACCTGCAGCGACGTTAGAGGAATATACCAAAACTGTTGTGACTGAGGTGATTGAATCGTTTAAGCAGGAAGGTGCGATAGCGATTAAGTTTGCAACTGCTTATCAGCGACCACTGAATTTCGAAAAAGTATCCAGTTTGGAAGCGGCCTCGGTCTATGAGCAACTGCTTGCAGAAAAGGAAGTTTCAATTAGCGAACAACGCAAACTGCAAGATTATCTTTTCCGCTATATAACACAGGAAGCAGGGCGATTAGATCTAAAAGTGCATATCCATACAGGTATCGGTAAAGGTACACATTTCAACATAAGTGGTTCAAATCCGATGCTATTGGAGTCTGTCTTCAATGATCCCGACCAACGAAATACCAAATTTGTAATTATCCATGGCGGGTGGCCGTTTGATAAAGAAGCGGGTGCTATGTTAATCAAGCCGAATGTCTATATTGATTTCTCTGCACAGGCCTTTCTTCGTTCCACGTATGCATTGAGCAAGACGATTCGTTCTTGGCTGGAGTGGTATCCTGAGAAAGTGTTATTCGGAACCGATGCAGTGGGAATTTCGCCGTTATCAGATTGGGAGGAACGTGCATGGCTTTCTACAAGTTCAGCTCGTAATGCCCTCGCTATAGCTCTAACAGAGATGATGAACGATGGGCAGATTTCACGTAACCGTGCCTTTGAACTGGCCGAGATGGTGCTTCGTACAAATGCCATAAGACTTTATGGTTTTCAATCTACTATACATCAGGCTGCGGATGCCGGAGACTTGGCAAAAGTAAAGGCTTTTATCCAGGAAGGTATTGATGTCAATACGAAGGTGCATGGGTGTACACCTCTGCACTGCGCCGCTCGTTACGGACACAAGGAAGTAGCGGAACTACTCATCGCTAAAGGTGCTGATGTCAATGCAAAGGACAGGCGGGACCGGACACCTGTTGATCTGGCGATTAACCAAAGCCGAAAAGAGACGGCCAAGCTTCTCGTGTCTGCGAGTGGCGATGTTTCGCTTCATACCGCAGCTTATATTGGAGATTTGCAGAGAGTGCAGAAGTTCATTGACGGCGGTGCGAATTTGGACGCTGTCGACCAGAAGGGCCAAACAGCGCTGCATTATGCAGCTAAGGCAGGACAGATAACAATAGCCAAGCTTTTGATTGCTAATGGAGCGGACGTCAACGCCGGAGATGACTGGACACCCTTACAGGAAGCAGCTTATGGCAGCAAGGAAATGGTTGATCTGCTTCTTGCTAAAGGGGCTGACATCAAAACGGGCAAATGGCCAGCCCTTCATTGTGCCCTTGATGCCCAGCGTTTTGACATAGTGGAATTGCTCCTGGCTAAAGGCGCAGATGCCAATATCAGAGATGGCGAAGGCAGGACGCCACTTCATGTTTCTGCCTGGTATGCAGCTTCACGTTACCCAAAGATTGTTGAACTACTTATTGCTAAAGGAGCGGATATCGATGCAAAAGATAATAATGGTAAGACTGCCTTGTCGTACGCTATAGAGTACTGGCACACCGAAATCGTCGAACTGTTGCGCAAGCACGGGGCTGAGGAATGATTATTTGATCCCTAAGGTGTGAGTTAAGGTTGAATGATTATTGTAAACGAGGCTGGGATGGCCGGTCCTGGTTAGATAACGCTTCTTTATCCCACAGGGCAAACTCACAGGGTAAACGTTTTTTTTATAGTAGATAAAGCCGTTTCGACTTGGTAAGCTAGGTGGATTGGTAAATTTTAAATTTCAGATATACATAGTTTGCTTTATCAATGCGTATAGGAGGTAACAATGGAAGATGCCGTTTGGATAGTTTTCATCATCGCAGTCCTGATATACTTACTGTACAATTTGAAAATGTCAAAGGACCCTAAGGACGAGCTGCTTAAGGCAAAGAAGCTTCTCGACGAGGGTTTGATTGAGCAGAGTGATTACGAGAAGATCAAGGACAAGCTGATAAAGCGCATAATAGAATGAGAGCCGCAGCCCCGTTTTTATATGCAGGGTGATATATTTATCTCAAAGCTGTATGTATTCTTTTGATTCGAAGTTTGTTTTCTAATTATTTTTTCCATCCCGGCCCTCGTTAATTCGAGGGGCGATTACGGTGCAATTCTTCTAAACGATCAAACCTCAGGGCAATTCTGCGATAGTAATTTTCAAGGTAGGCTCCGAGGAAAAGCACAAAAGATAGTCCCAAAGTAAGACCGAAATACTTCCACAATTCAAAATAGCCACAAAACACAGACGCAAGTAAAGACAGCCATCCGAGTGAAAACCTAAAAATCGCGGGACGAATTTTACCATTTTCCATTGGTTCACGCCTTTCTTATTTTATATACAAAATCCACAAGTTTTCAACTTACTCTTGATTTGATTATCAACATTCATCCAAGAGAGCCAACCCTTTCCATATCTCTTCAAACTGACATTTCCCATATAAACTCTTAAACAACATAACTTTCTCTTTACAATTGCTTCTATACAGATATACGCTCCATTGACGAATTTCATTCAAATTATCTCGTATTGTGTTAGATCCCGTAAGGATAAACATAGTTTTAAGAAGCCCGGTCGAAAAAAAAAGTTAAAAAAAAGCGCTTGACAGATATGCATATATTATACATAATTATACATATATATATGTGCATTTAAGGAATTGACGATGAGAACCACATTAAATATCGACGATAAATTATTGGGTAAAGCATCAAAATTAACCGGTGTTAAAGAAAAGACTTCCTTAATCAGGCTCGGCCTGGAGGCCCTAATCGCCCTCGAGAGCAGCAAAAGACTGGCCTTGTTGGGAGGGACCGAAAAGAAATTAAGACCTGTACCTCGCAGAAGAAACAGGGGCAGATAATATGGTTCTCGTTGATAGCTCTGTTTGGGTCCGACACTTGCGTGCAGGCGAATCCGACCTTGAGATTCTACTAAATGACGGAAGAGTTGTTTGCCATCCATTTATCGTTGGTGAACTTGCGTGTGGAAATCTTAAGAACAGGACCGAGATACTTGCCCTGCTGCGCTGCCTTCCTATGGCGAAACAGGCAGAGCATGAGGAGGTTTTGCAGTTTATCGAAAGTAATCAGCTTATGGGCAAAGGGATCGGCTATGTTGATGCTCACCTGCTTGCCTCTGCGGTCCTGACTGCAATTCCATTTTGGACACTGGATAAAAAGCTGCAGGAGGCCTCCTTAAAGTTGGGTATCAGCCTGCAATAACATCCATAGCACAATAGACAACAGATTCAAGACGCAGGAGGCAAGGCCAATTTTGCCTTCAGAGAGAACACAGGTTCCTCTATTTTATTACCGCCTATATAGTTATTTTTTTCTTGTAATTGAGCAAAAAGGTGTTATAATGCGTTTGTATTAGCTTTTTGCAGTTTCTTGAGAAGAAGGAGGCGGAAAGTGAAAAGCGAACCACTTCTTCTATTGTTGGTTGTGGTTGTATCGGCGGGTTTGACAGGCAGGGTTTCAGCGCAGAAGTACAGCGGTGGTACCGGAGAATCTGCTGATCCTTATTTGATTTCCACCGCCCACGATATGAATGAGATTGGCGCCCACCCCAATGACTGGGACAGGCATTTTGTGTTGACAGCGGATATCAATCTGGCTGATTACGCCGGGACTTCATTTAATATTATTGGCAGCTCTGACACGAAATTTACCGGAACTTTTGATGGTAACGACCATCTCATTAGTAACTTCACTTATACAGACACCGACAGGTCCGGCGTAGGCCTCTTTGGATATCTTGGCCCAGGCGGTGAGATTGGCAACCTTGGGCTTGTTGATGTTAATGTAATTAGCAACTCCGGGTGGTATATCGGCTCTCTTGTCGGATACAATGATGGCGGCACAATTAGCAATTGTTTTGCGACAGGTAACGTTTTGGGACTTGACGAAGTTGGGGGTCTTGTGGGGGCAAGTACGGGTATCATTTTAAGTTGCTACAGCAGCGGAATGGTCACAGCCACTTTTGATGATGTTGGCGGTTTGGTAGGTTCTACATCAGGTCCCGGCTCAATCTATGATAGTTTTTCTTCGGCGACCGTCACCGGGCCGGATGATACGGGAGGGCTGGTTGGCAGGCACTGGGGAGATACGATTTCCGGTTGCTATGCAACCGGACAGGTAATCGGGGAAGATGAGTTAGGAGGTCTGGTTGGCTGGAATTTTACCGGTACTGTTATTAACTGTTATGCTACCGGAGATATATCGGGCAGGTCGAGTGGGGGAGGATTAATAGGATACAACGATGGGATAGTAATCAATTGCTATTCGTCAGGCACCATCGGCCCATTTTATTATGAAAAGGGAGGATTTGTAGGGACAGATTCTTACGGGAGCTATGCCGGCAACTTTTGGGATGTCAATGCCAATCCAGGGCTTAACGGTGTTGGCAGCTTTTATAACAACGATCCGCCCGGCGTTATTGGCGAAACATCAGAAAATATGAAATTAGGAAGCACATTTATAAATGCAGGCTGGGACTTTGTCGGCGAAACAACCAATGGCACTGAGGATATTTGGCTGACGCTTACATGTAACTATCCCGGGCATTCATGGCAGTCGACAGTCACAGTGCCGGATATCACAGGATTGAATCAGGCTGATGCTGAAAGTGTTTTGGCATCTGCCAGGCTTATTGTCGGCTCAGTAGTAACATTTCGTGATGATGCTCTGCCTTCCGGGCATGTTTTCGAGCAGTCACCCGTGGGAGGTTGTGAGGCGTCGATTCATTCGAATATAGATGTTGTGGTTTCATACAGGATTTATGAAAGCGGTGTTGGAAGTCCCGATGATCCATTCCTGATTGCTACGGTCGAGCAGTTCAATATTATGAGATCATATTCGGGGGAGTGGGACAAACATTTTGCGCTAATAGACGACATCGATATGTCGCCGTATACTTTTTCAACTGCTCTTATTGCTCCAGACACAAGTATATCAAGCCGTTATTTTCAGGGTACGAAGTTTACGGGAGTCTTTGATGGGAAAGGTCATAGCATAAGCAATCTAATTGTAGATACCAATGGAGCCTGGAGTGATTATCTTGGTCTTTTCGGTTTTGTTGACGAGAGCGCTCAAATACTTAACCTTTTCCTTGAGAATGCAACTATTACGGGGGGGGACGGGTCCGAGTATGTTGGGAGCCTTGCAGGATATAGTAAAGGAATAATCAACAACTGTTACGTGGACTGCACCGTTTTTGGTAAGAACGATATCGGCGGCCTGGTAGGGCGCTCCTTAGGGGGACAAATCAATCGTTGCAGTGCCGTTGCCGGAACGGTAGATGGAACTTTTAATGTAGGGGGGCTCGTCGGAGACAATACCGGCCTTATAGATAACTGCTATGCGATAGTTAATGTTACAAGTGGAACCTATACCGGTGGTTTAGTCGGGAGAAATAGTGGGACTATTAATTTGAGTTATGCAGCTGGGGAGGTGGCTGGAACAGTTTCAACCGCCGGCGGATTGCTGGGCAGATTAAATTACAGTACCTCTATTACTAACCAATGTTTTTGGGACATTGATGTGAATCCCTCTCTTACAGGAGTTGGTGGAATACAAGATCCTACTGAAGTTAGGAGCAGAACAACCTTCCAAATGAAGCGTCAAAGCACTTTTACGTCTTTCGGATGGGATTTTGTGGGAGAAACGACAAATGGCATAGAAGATATCTGGCGTCTTTGTAAAGATGGAGTTGATTATCCGGGTTTGGCCAGGGAATTTCCTGTGGGTGATTTTGTCTGTGGTGACGGTGTTGACGCAAGAGACTTTGCATTTTTTGTTATGTACTGGCTTGAGTCGGACTGTCATATGAGCAACGATTGCCGTGGTGTGGATGTTAATTTCTCCGGCGAGGTAGATTTCAAAGACTATTCTATTTTTCTCGAAAATTGGCTATCCGGGTTGTAGGAAGAGGTATATGAACAAGGAACTTCTTTTAGCTTTTTTTGTGGTAACTGTTGTTACCGGTCCTGCCTTTGCCGGCATATACGGCGGGGGAAGCGGAACAGCACAAGATCCATACCTTATTTATGACGCCAGCCACCTTAATACTATCGGCACCGAACCCAATGACATGGATAAGCACTTTATGCTCATGGCTGACGTTGATCTGTCGGCTTATGCCGGTACCTCATTTAACATTATAGGCAGTTCTTCAGGTATGGAATTCACAGGAATCTTTGACGGTAACGGACATCTTATCAGTAACTTCACTTACGCCGATCCTGAAAGGCCTCGTGTGGGATTATTTGGATATACCGGCGGGGAAGCAAACATAAGAAACGTTACCTTGGTAAATGTTAATGTGGTGGGCTATTATTACGTAGGCGGCCTTGTCGGTTACAATGAAGGCGATATAACGAACTGTCATGTTAGCGGTCATGTCAATGGCCATCAAGAAGTCGGCGGTCTCATCGGCTTTAGTGATGATGGCGCTGTGGTATCCGACTGCAGCTCGGCCGTGATGATTGACGAAGGTTCCTCTAATGTTGGGTGCCTGATAGGATATAACTATTATACCCTGCTCCTGAACTGTTGTGCCACCGGCGATGTAATCACTACCGGTTATGCCGTTGGCGGACTTTCCGGCTACAGCAGGGGGCCGATCGTGAACTGCTCCGCCAGCGGAAATGTATCTGGGGACGGGTCTGTGGGAGGATTGGTCGGAGAATGTGATAATGGCCCCGGTACCTTCAACTGCTTTGCTACAGGGAATGTCTCGGCCACATACAAGGCAGGCGGTCTGATAGGGCGCAATTATATGCCCGTTGGCAATTGTTATGCCACAGGCGCAGTAGATGCATACAATATGGCAGGGGGACTCATTGGAGAGTCGATATGGGATCCAGTAACGGAAAATTGCTATGCAGTGGGCCCGGTCGCTGGAGTAGATGACCTTGGCGGCCTTGTCGGTCGTTGTAATGATGATGGACTTAATTTCGTCAGTTGTTTCTGGGATGCCTATGTAAATCCCACGCTTACAGGTATCGGCAACTTGCAAGACCCTAATGATGTTATCGCGGAAACCACAGAAAATATGCAGGTAGAAAGTACTTTCACCAGCAAGGGTTGGGATTTCGTCGGCGAAATGACCAACGGGCCAAGCGATGACTGGGCCATGCCCTTCGGTGGAGGCTATCCTGTTTTCTGCAATCAACTTGATCCTTTGCCGCCTTTGCCGGCGTTCTCCGGCGGATCAGGTACCGAAGCTGATCCGTTTATATTAGCGGATGCTAATGACTTAAGTGCTATCGGGCACAACCTAAGGCTTATTGATAAACATTTCCGTGTGGTAAATAATATTGATATGGAAGATTCTGCCTACTTCATAATCGCAGACGGCGAAGCGCCATTTACAGGTGTATTTGATGGTAACGGTCACTGCGTGAGTAATTTGACCTATACTTCCGATCAGAAAAACAAGATAGGCTTGTTTGCATATCTTGGTAATGGAGGACAAATTAAGAACCTGGGGTTATCCAACGTGAACATTGATGCCGGAGAAGCTGATTACGTTGGGGGATTGGTCGGTCTCAGTGAAGAAGGAACAATTTCGAACTGCTATGTCACAGGCAGCGTCAGCGGCTTCGACTATGTTTCCGTTTTGGTTGGATACGTTGACTCAGGAGCTGTTAGCAATTGCTATGCGACCGGCAGTGTGGGCGGATACACTCCGGTAGGTGGGCTTATTGGATACAGCAGGAATAGTAATGTAACTAATTGTTACGCGGCAGTTTCTGTCGTGGGAACCGTATACATTGGCGGATTTATCGGGCGAAGCTCCTACAATAGCTATCTTAGCTGTTTTTACGACAGCGACATTAATCCATATCTTGTTGGAATTGGTTCAGGAAGCGATCCGAACGTAGTGGGCAGGACAAGAGAAATCATGCAAATAGAGGATACGTTCACATCCTGCGGCTGGGATTTTGTCGGTGAAACCGCAAATGGAACGGAGGATATATGGCTTATGCCTCCATGCGGCTATCCGGCGTTTTCCTGGCAGCAACTTGTATTTGTTCCTGATGTGGCGGGAATGCTGCTTGATGATGCCAAATCAGCACTGAGAGCGGCTGGTTTGAATTTCCTGATTACCAGTCGAAATTACAGTGACAGCGTCCCGGGTGGTTCTGTCATCGAGTTCAGTCCTGAAGCAGGCAGCATTGTCGCCGATAATTCATCAATCATTATCGTAGTCTCAGCCGGTCCATGTCCTTATGAAGGGGGAACCGGCGCGAAGGGCGCTCCCTGTCGTATTAACAATGTCTCGCATCTGCAGACACTGGCAAATACTCCTGAGGATTATGATTTGCATTTCATTCTCACGAACGATATTGATTTATCGGGATTTACATATACAAATGCTGTTATTGCGTCTGATCCTTGTAATTACTACTACGCATTTGACGGTACTCCTTTTACCGGCAGCTTTAACGGCAATCGGCATAAGATAACCGGTCTTACTATAGATGCGAACGGAATTGACAGCGATCACATCGGACTGTTCGGCCAGATCGGCCCGGGAGGAAGCGTATATGATCTTACAGTTGAAGATGTCAATATTTCGTGCGGCAAAGGCTCGGTAAATACCGGTGGATTAGTCGGCAAAATTTTTCTTGGCAGAGTTGAAAACTGCATAGCTACCGGAACTGTTTCAGGGTACTTCCTGGTCGGAGGACTTGCGGGATATAACTATCGTAGTATCATCCTGGAATCCTGTGCCTTAGGCTCCGTTCAAGGAGGGAGGTGCGTAGGTGGATTAGTCGGGGAAAGCAACAAAGGTAGTATTTTGCGATGTGGGGCTAACGAAAATGTTACCGGTGGATATGAGTATACCGGAGGATTAGTTGGATTGAATGTCGGGCCTGTTGACGACTCGTATGCAACGGGAAACGTTGTTGGTACTGAATACGCCGATAAAATTGGCGGTCTTATAGGATACAACTCAGGCACGATTAGAAACAGCTATGCCGCGTGTACGGTCGCCGGCAGCGGATTGGTAGGCAGAGAACCAAGTTATGGCAATTGCACTTACATTGGTTGCTTCTGGGATAATACAATCGGACCAACAGATGGTTTGGGTTATAAAACAGATCCTGGCGGTATGGTTGGCGAATCGACTGAAAATCTACAAACACAAAGCACATTTACAGATGCGGGCTGGGATTTCGTTTGGGAAACCACCAATGGCACTGGAGACATATGGGCTATATGTGATAATGTCGACTATCCTAAACTTGCATGGCAGTTTATCCTCGGCGATATCGATGGTGATGAGAACATTGATTTTGGGGACTTTGCCCAACTTGCCGGAAGCTGGCAACAGATTGTTGACAGCTTCTATTGTGGCGGAGTTGATCTAAACGGCGATGGCCGAATGGATTTCTTCGATATTGCGATTTTTGCATCGCACTGGCTCGCAGGCACTGAGTTGTAAACATATTGGACTTAAAAAAGTCAAGTGCCTGAAGGATATTTTATCCGCGATCTCTGTGTCGGATGTGGAAAAACTACAGTCTTTTGTTGGTTCGCTGCTTTCGCGGAGCCAGGCTTTTCTTTCCTTGTTTATTTTTTCCACCCGGGTCCTCGTACTACCCGGCCGGGGGTGGCTCCTGTATGAACGCCATCCTTTAGGACCTGTGTTCCGTTTACGAAGACGTGGACCATGCCGGTCGCGTACTGGTGTGGCTTTTCGAACGTGGCATGGTCGGTGATTGTGTCGGGGTCGAAAACCACAACGTCTGCGTAGAATCCTTTTTTAAGTTTTCCCCGGCGGTCGAGTTTCAGGTTTTCGGCCGGCAGTGAGGTCAGGCGTCTGATCGCCTCGGTGAGCGTAATGAGCTTTTCCTGTCGGACATATTTACCGAGCAGCCGGGCGAAGCTGCCGTATGCGCGGGGGTGTACGTTCGATTGTAAGAAAACCCCCTCCGGGGCCAAAGAGGCCGCATCCGAACAGAAGGTGACCCAGGGAAGTTTGATCTGCTTTCTTACATTTTCTTCGGACATTAAAAAGTAGACCGTTTCAACCCGGCTGTTGTCTTCGATGACAAGGTCCATCGCGGTTTCGGCAGGTGATTTTTTTCTCATCCGGGCAACTTCAGCGAGCGTTTTGCCGGTAAGGTGATTAAGCCTTGCTGTTTTGAATCCCACCAGGAGAACGTTTTCCGGTTTGCCTGCTAAAAGGAATAAGTTTTCCCATTCTTTAGTGGGCGTAGTCATCTCCCTGACAAGCCGCTTTCTGATTTTCGGGTCTCTTAGCCGCTGTACCCATTCATCGTGTCCACCTTTCTGGACCCAGGGCGGCATTGCGGCGTTGAGGCCTGTCAGGCCGGCGGTATAGGTATACATATTGGCCGTGATTTTGAGGCCTTCGGCCCGTGCCTTTTCGATTTTTTCGACCATGTCATCGTATTTGTGCCAGTTTGATTTGCCGGCAACCTTCATGTGGTAAAGTTCAGCGGTGACGTTTGCCTTTCGGGTGATTGTTATAAATTCGTCCAGCGCTTCAAGTAAGGCGTTGCCCTCGCTTCGGATGTGCGAGATGTACATTCCATTGTATCCGGCCGCGACTTCCGCGAGCGCGGTTAGCTCTTCGGTAGTGGCATAAAAAGCCGGGGCATAAATCAGCGCAGAACTGACACCTAATGCACCCTCCCGCATCGCCTTAGCCACGAATTTGCGCATCTTCTCAAGCTCTTTGCGAGTAGCAGGGCGGTCCTGATATCCGAGAGCATGGAAGCGTGCATTCGTTGCGCCAATAAAAGAGGCCACATTGGTCGATACTCCTTTGTTGACGAGATATTCGAGATGTTCTTCGAGTGTGTCCCATTTTCCGGGAAAAGGCTCCATTGACCATCCCTCTCCCAGGATTTCAAGGGTTNNTTTTGCATCGATAACCACGTCGGCATCCGGTTTGAGATTGCCTATGGCTTTGATATGACCCTTTTTAATTCCGATATCGGCGACGTAAGATGGTGAGCCGGAGCCGTCGTAGATATGGCCCGATTTTATTACTACATCATAGGTCTTTGAGCGGCCGAAGAAGCCCGCACTGACTATTAACAATCCGGTACAGAGGAATAGTGTTATTTTTCGCATAATAGTGCCTCTTTTCTGATTTTTAGTTTACCACCGCCCGGCCAAATCGGCAAGATTTCAATACAATTTGTGTTGAAATCAAATCTTATATTGCATTATTATAAAGGAGGCAGCGTGCAGTCCACAGGACACTATGTAGTGGAGTAGCGCTTATGAAGTTACTTTGGAAAAGCCTGATTAAGAGAATAATCTTTCTGGTTCTGTTTACGCCAATCCATTTAGTAGCAACGCTTATGATGGTGCAGAGGTTCTTTTTCAATCCACGCAATTCCGGTACGATAGAGACTGTGTTTAAATACCTGACGTTTGTATTTACTCTGCCAGTCATATATCCCTGCATGCGGATTGACCCGGATGGCGAACGGCTCCCGGAATGGTTTCAAGCTTTTTCGTTCTTTTTGAATTCGTTTGTCTGGGCCCTTCTGATTTTGCTTCTGTTCATTATAGTCAAGCGTCTTTACGCGAGAGGCGGAAAGCCCGCCGCCGTTGCGGGACCTGATAACAATTAAGCACCTCTCAAAAACATTTGTAAATGGGCGCTGAGTTTTCAGGAAGTATCCCTTAAAGCAGTTCCTGTCGGAGGATGCGAAAAAACTCCTCTCTGGCCCGGTGTTCAATCCAGGGCTTATGGCCGCAGTGCTTTAGCAGGACAAATCGAAAGTGTTTTAGAACGGCCGCGAGAGGCTTTTGAACTCCTTCAGCTGGATGAGGGTCATAATCACCGTGGATTGCAACAACCGGGCATTTGATGTCGTTACCGAGTTTAAGGAGTTTGCCGCTGTTTCTCAGATCCGCGGCATCGGGCCACACGCCTTGAAAAATATCGGCACGGCTTTCAATTTCTTCAGGTTTGTCCGTTTCGGGGTCGTATGCATCGGCTTCTGAAGCCAATGTTCCGAGCCTGGCAAATAGGGTGTCTTTGTTTTGGATTGCAGGATCTCCTAAATTTCTACAGATGAAATCAAACTCTGCTCTTTCCTGCTCACTGAGGCGATTTAATCTGGTCCCGTGGATTCCTGCAGCATACTTTTCTTCATATGGGCCGCTTGCGACAAGTATCAGTTTTTTGATAATTGCGGGATAACGAGCGGCAACAATAAAACTCAGCCATGCACCCCAGGAAAAGCCAATCAGGGTGACAGGAAGGTCGGCGTGGTTTTCAAGAACAGTCTTTAGCTCCTCGACCTGTGCTTCGAGCGATTCCATAGTTTGAATCGGCTCCAAGACACCGCAGCCTGATGAAAGTTCATATGCTACGGGAGCCATTTCTCCAGCTGCACCCGGGCCACCGTGAATGACGGCGACACAGAAAGGTGCTTTTCCATATTTTCTCAGTTTTTTCATACCTGATAAGGTGTCATCTTTGTTTGGGCTCAGATGTTCTTCAATTTTTCAGCAGCGGCTTCGACGGCGGCTGCGACTGCGCTATCATCCTCCCATCTTGCGAACATCTGCTTCGTGATCTTGACTTGTTTTGCCGCATCGCCGAGCATCTTGTACAGCCCGCCAATCTCGCACTCGGTGTGGCGGCCGCACTTGAAACAGGGCGGAACCTTCGAGAGGTATGTAACCGTGTCGAGGATGTTGACCTGGAACTTAGTCAACAACCTGTGGAACAGCTCTACAGCAAAATCGAGCTGCAACGCACCGCCGACCACGAGCACAAAGGGCTTGCCGGCAATCGGAATGTCGACATGGCGATAACCGAAAAAACGCTCGATGAACGCCCATGCCATTGCGTTCACGGTGTTGAAATAAACGGGCGTGCCGATGACCACAGCGTCGGCCTCCTTGACCTTCTGATAGTACGGCTGGGCATCATCGGCCAGCATGCAGACCTGAGGCCTTGCGCACAATTGAACGCACCCTTTGCAGCCGGAGTAGTTCGAATCGGCGAGCTTTACGAATTCGGCCTCATGGCCACTCTTGTCAAGAATGGCTTTGACCATACGGTCGATGTTTCCCTGGCGTCCGGCGCTTCCTGCACTGAATCCGATTACCTTCATTTTTCATACCTCAATTTGCCGCAGGCAGCAGCAGTTCTTCCGGGCCAGGCCGGTCTGTGGGTTCCTTGCGCCTTTCCTGGATGATAAGTTCGACATCCTCGACGGTGATGCCCTCCGCCCAGCCTTTTGCACCCATGTCGAGGATCACGGATTCCTGTGTCGGATCTGCCGACGTTACCCGAACGAGAATGGTGCCCTCCCACGGTGAAGAATAGCGGAAACCAGACGTGCGATAGTCCTCAACGAGGGATGGATATATCTCGACTCGACCGACCCGCTGTGGCAGGGAGCCCACCGCACGCTTCTTGCCTGCGCGGATCGGCGCCAACTTCAAAAACGCGTCCAGGCCGTCGTTGAGGTACACCATCAGGGCCTCCTTTGCCGCGCCGCGCGCCAGACCATCTAATAAACGCCCACCGGCCCTGCTAAAATCCTTCAGTGATTCGTCTTCCAGCAGTGAGACCAGAGGGCCATCTCTAAAGCTCACCCACCGATTTTCGACGAGCCGAATGTCACGTCCTGCAACAAAAGTAGGAACTTTCGCAATCGGAGCCGTGTCGCCAGCATCTTTGAACAATAGAAATGCTCCCCATGCGTGATCGACAAGAGCGGCCGGGACGGTCACCCGCATCTCGACTATTAGTCGTTCCGTAGCGTCATCAATGCGCACACGGAAAACCTCTCGAACAATAGAAAAGAAGGCGGCTGATCCCTCTCGTTTAAGCCGAATATTTGGATATAGGGGCCGGACCTTCTCCAGCAGCACCGGATCAATTCTCCTGCTATCGGCCGAGGTATTACGAGCCCGTACCTGTTCGGCTGAGAACACCTGCTCAGACCTTTGGGCGCAGCCGAGACCAAGAACAAACAGAACCAATGCTACAGCAGCAGCCCCTAGAACGTTCCCACTTAGCCAGCTTTTCTTCATAGCGACCTCCTGACTTCTAAACCGTTGAAAAAGAACAACGAGACACGGTGGCCATTATAAACCGGGATTTGACATATACACATCACGGAAATACTCAGCCGCAGGGCGTCCTGCGGACTGCACGCTGACGCCTTATAAAAGAACTCACGGCAAGGATAGTCGTTTTAGCTTAAAGTTGTATGTATTCTTTCGGGTCGAAGTTTGTTTCCATCGTCCATGTTGTGGCCCTTGCTTTTTGCAGGCGGTAGGTAACCATGACCTCGTAGCCGGCGCTTTCGACCCAGGGTTTTAAGAACGGGAAGGCTTCCACGATCTGCTTTTTTAGCTCCAAATCATCGAGCATCTCGACGGTGCCTTCAATCCTTACCTGCATGCCCGGCTCGGCGTTATAAAAGCACAGTTCTACGGCCGGGTTGGACTGTAGCTGTTTGCAGACGGCCTTGTCCCGGCCGGTACAGAAAATAATTCCATCGGCATCCGCTTTATAGAGCATCATCATTCGCACACGCGGCTGACTGCCGTCAATCGTGGCAAGACTGAAGACGGGGTTCTTTGTGACAAATTCGAAGACTTCTTCTTTGGTCATAATCAGGTTCCCTGGATTAAAGTTATTTAGTGATTCTTCTACTCCGGGCTTTCTCAATTTTATAAAATTGCGGATAACTCGATAAGATTTTCCGTTGCATTACATCTTCCGCCTGAGTTTAAGAATATGATTGTATCGTTTGCTTATCAACATTATTGAAATTACACTGAATATAATATTCAATCCCCAAACACTCGTCAGAGACGGCATGTCTATATAAGGTTCTTCCACTATTGCCCAGAAGAAACCGCAAGGACTGTGTACGTAGAGTGTTTCACTTTCAAAAATTGCTCCTAAAATCGGGGGCAGTACCACGTATACAGCAGCGATGAAACCCAGGAGAAACCGGATTTTTTTGGATAATGGTCTGTAAACAGTATCAAGTTCCAACAATAAAGTCAGAAATATGTAAAAAGTGAATACAATCCAAATCCTATACAATCCGCGGAGTAATTCCATATTACTTAACAGGATTGCTACGAAAGTACCGACCGACCATAGAACGAACAAACCGAAAACAAGCGAAATATTAGAATGCAACAGTATACGCGAGATTGAATTTAGCTTTAAGCCGGATTGCCCTCGCATCAATCCGATGTATTCAAGATACCTGTCAAAAGTTCGAATCGCTCCAAATGGGATAGCAAAGGCAGCAAGCAGTGAGAGCATCCAGTATGCGTAACTGATCTCTGTTTCTTCTTTTCCCAGGTAATGGTAAAACAGGCCCAGCAGGATGAATTCGAAGCCCAACATAAAAAGCAGTGCGCCTTTTCTTGTAAATAAAGGCTCGTCCTCGCGAGTGAACTTACGGAGTATTCCCTTAATGGTCCAACAGCTAAAATACAGGGCGATAAGGGATACTAATACAAGTAACGGAAGTTCTATCGCAAAAAACCATGCTGTGACCGTTTCCAATTCTATTTTTTCCCGTGATATATACATGGGTACTATAAAAATTGGTCCTAAACAGTAAATGAGAATGATTGCAGCCAGGGCATTGTTTGTTTTAGTTTTTTGAGATGGATTAATAGATGACAAGAGGGCTATTGAATTAGCGAGGATCATGATTGATAATAAGACAAAAAGAACCTGTATTTGTAAATTTGCGCTAAGCCCGCCGGCCGAGCCAAAGAATATTAGAAACAGGCAGTTGATTGCCCCGAGGAATAACACTATAAGGTTTTTCCCTATCAGAATACCGGTTGTTTTTTGATACGCAGACAAAGGGAGCATTCTAAAAAAGTCATAGGTTTTTCCAGTAATTTCCTCTTTGACAGCCGAGGCGGAACTAAAAGGACCGACAATCCATAATAACATTACCTGGAAGGCCATGAACTGAGAATAGATGCTCCGGCAGAGTTCCTGCGGTGAACTGAAAGTATCCTGATATATATAGAGAGTATAATTGATGAATAACAGCAGTAAAACCACAGAAATATATATCGTCAAATATACCAATACGTGGCTTGGACGCAGTAAACTGTAACGATATCGTTGTATCAGTGGATTTTTCAGCATTGGTATTAGTTCCGCCAAAAAACTGTTAATTTTCTTCGGAAGAAATCTTCATAAACAAATCTTCAAGGTCTGTCTTTTGCTCGGAGAAGCTGACAACCTTGACGCCCTCTTTGACCAAATGGGCATTTAAGTTTGCTAATCCTTCCGGCCCCTTATCCATCTCAACAGTTATGTTGTTGTTTTCTACTGTGATAATTTTTGCATCCTGGAATTTTTTAATTAATTCAACGGCTTTCTCGCAATCTTTCAGGACGGATATATTAATTATGGCTGAGCCGGCAATTTTTTGCTGAATTTCTTCTACGGCTCCATGCAGCTTAATCCTGCCCTTATCCATTATTGCGATATGTGAACAGAAGCCGGAAAGCTCGGTGAGTATATGCGAGGATATGATAATTGTCTTTCCTTGGGTGCTGAGCTTGTTTAAGACATTTCGGAGTTGGATTCTCGCCTTCGGGTCCAAACCCGATGCGGGTTCATCCAGAAGGAGCAAATCGGGATCGTGAATCAGCAGAACTGCCACCCCCATCCTTTGGACCATGCCGCGGGAAAGATGGCGGATCAGGCTGTCACGTTTGTCTTCGAGTTCGACGTATTCCAGAGTTTGGTCTATTCTTTTCGGAATCAAATCCTGTTTCACCTGGTACGCCTTTGCGAAGAATTCAAGACATTCGCGCGGCGTCAGGTCATTATAAAGATTGAAGAAGTCAGGCATGAAGCCGATATATTTTCGTATCTGCAGGTATTCTTTTGCCAAATCATATCCCAGCAGTCGAACACTGCCGGTTGTCGGCCGGAGCACTGTAGCGAGGATTCTCAGGAGTGTGGTTTTGCCCGCTCCGTTGGGTCCAATTAGGCCTAAAACCTCTCCCTTGTCTACGGAAAAACTGGCATTGTTGACGGCGACGACCGTACCGAATTCTTTTCTGATATTATTTATCTCAACAATTTCCATACTATCCACCTTTTCAGGAGTTTATATGGATATTTTTTGTTTGCCGCTCATATATGGCCGAAGTGCGGCAGGTACGGTTATCGAACCGTCGGCGTTCTGGTAGAGTTCCAGAATCGGTATAAGTATCCGAGGGCTTGCGATTACAGTGTTATTTAGCGTGTGGCAGAATAAATTTTTCTTCGTCGCGGGATTTTTATACCGAAGATTTAATCTTCTCGCCTGAAATTCGTAGAACTTGCTTGCGCTGTGCGTTTCACAGTAATTTTCGCGCGAGGGCATCCACGCTTCTATATCGAATTTTTTGACCTGGCCTCTGCCCAGATCCCCCGTGCAGACGTTTACGACACGGTATGGCAGTTCTAACGCTTTCATAACAGCCTCTGCATTGGCCAAAATCTCATCGTGGAACTTGTTGCTTTCGTCTACGTTGTTTTCACAGATAACCACCTGCTCTATTTTATCAAACTGATGGATTCTATAAAGGCCGTACGTATCTTTTCCCGCGGCTCCCGCCTCCCGCCTGAAACAGCTTGACATGGCAACATATTTTAACGGCAGCTGGTCGGCCTTTAATATCTCACCCATATGGTAAGCCGTCAGCGGCACCTCGGCGGTCCCGGCCAGATTGAGCCGGTCTTTTTCCATTTGGTATGTCTGGTCCTCGGAGCCCGGGAAAAAACCGGTGCCTGTCATCGTCTCATCTTTCATAAGGACCGGCACCGAGAACGGCACATATCCCCTGCCAACCATATAGTCCATTGCGAACCGCAGGACGGCCCAGTGCAGCAGGGCACCGTCACCCTTCAGGATATAGTTTCTGGTCCCCGCCAATTTCACGCCCCGTTCGATATCTATAATTCCCAGGGCCAGCCCCAATTGCACGTGGTCTTTAGGTTCGAAATCGAAATCTCTAACCTTGCCTTCTTTTCGTATTTCGACGTTTTCCGTATCGTCTTTACCGAGGGGCACATCTTCGTCTGTCGGCTGTGCCACGAGCATCATCAATTTATCAAATTCCGGCTGTAGATTTTTGATATTTTCGTCGTATTCGGCTTCGCGTTTTTTTAATTCCGAAAGCTGGGCCAGCGCCGACTGTTTTTCATCATCGGAGAGGGTGGGGATTGATTTTCCTATGCGGTTTTTATCTGTGACAATATCCTGGAGCTGTTTTTTCGTGTCCCTTAATTGCTTATCTGTTTCGAGCAGTTTGTCGATATCCACCGCAAAGCCTTTTGCTTTGCAGACATCTTTAAACTTTTGTGGATTCTCCCGTATTTGTTTTATGTCTATCATAGTTTAATTTTCTACGAAACGCTTGATTATGACAACATTATTTTGACCGCCGAATCCAAAAGATTCGTTCATCGCGACGTCGACCTGACATTTTCTCGCCTTATTGGGGACATAATCCAGGTCAAGCTCAGGATCGGGGTCGTTTAGGTTCATTGTTGGCGGGATAATATTGTCCCTTATTGCCAGAACACAGGTAATCAGTTCGGCCGAACCCGCTGCCCCAATCAAATGCCCAAACATACTCTTGACACTGCTGACAGGAATATTTTTCGCCTCTTCTTTGAAGACCGCCTTGATTGCCTTGGTCTCTATCGAGTCGTTCTCGGCCGTGCTTGTGCCGTGCGCGTTTATGTAATCGATGTCTTTATAGCTGATTTTCGCATCGTCAAGTGCCGCAGTTATTGCCTGTATTGCACCTCTGCCTTCCTCGTGCATGTCGGTCACTCTGAAAGCGTCGGAACTGCTGCCATACCCGATGACTTCGGCGAGAATTTGTACGCCTCTTTTTTTTGCGGAGGTTAGACTTTCGAGTATTAATATCGCTGCGCCCTCGCCGAGGATAAAGCCGTCCCTACTGGCAGTGAACGGTCGTGAAGCAGTCTGAGGACTGTCATTTCTTGTCGATAGCGCCGTAAGGCGGTTAAAGCCGGTGAGACCTAACGGATGTATCATCGAATGTGCTCCGCCTGCAATCATAACATCGGCATCACCTCTGCGGATTAGCATTGTCGCTTCGCCGACGGATTGGGTGCTGGCCGCACAGGCGGTAAGGCAGCTTCTTGTCGGCCCGCGCGCCCCGGCAAGCATGGCGATATGGGCGGCCGGCATATTCGGCTCCTGTTCGAGTTCATGTCTCGTGTTCATTTTCTCCAGAGTTACTTCCGTCCATCTGCCCCAGTCCATTTCGTTTTTCTCCGGGTCCCATCCCGCAATTAACGAGGAGAAAAATACGTCATTGTCGACGGAACCTTCGCCTGCTCCAAGGTAAATACCCAATCTGCTGCGTTCAATCCCATCGGCGGGCGCGTCCGTTTCAATATCAATGCCCGCCTGTTTGCACGCCTGAACCGTTGCACCAATCACAAAACCGGAGCCCCGGTTGCTGTCTTTGTGGAGTTGCGGATTCTTTGTATATTTTGTCAGGTCGTAATCTTTGACTTCGGCGTCGAAGGTGGTAGGGAATGTCGATGCGTCGAAAATGGTGGTTTTGGCCACTCCGCTTTTGCCCGCTAATATTCCTGCCCACACTGTCTCTATATCGTGGCCCAGAGGACAGACAATTCCCATTCCGGTTATTAGTACGCGTTGCTCTGTATTTTTCTCAGTCATTTGTTTCTTTTTATGCGTTATCCGCTTTTTTTAACACAACTGCTGCAGTTTGACCGCCGTATGTATAGCTGCAGCACAGTGCGTAATTGATCTTCGTTTCTTTTGTCTCTTTTACAATATTCAGATTACAGCCGTCAGCTTTTTTGTCGCAATTTTTCGCAGCGGGTATTTTGCCTTCTGTAATTGCATAGGCCGCCGCGATAACATCAAGCGCTCCGCTTGCGGCACCGGTGGTACTTATCATACTTTTGGTCGGGAACACATGTGTTTCGGCAACGGATTCGCCAAGAACCGCCTCAATGGCTTTTGCCTCAGCACTATCATCGGCGGCTATCCCTAAACCGTGCGGGATAATAAGATCCAAATCCTTGGGTCCTATCTGTGCGTCCGCCAATGCTTTTTCTATCGCTATTTGAATGCCTTTACCGTCCGGTTCGAGACATTCGTAAGACGGATTGATATTGTTGCTTCCACCGACTCCGACCACCTCGGCGTAGATTTTTGCACCTCTTTTCCTTGCGTTTTCGGCGTTTTCCAATACGACAATACCGGCCCCTTCGCCGAAAACCGAACCTGCCGCATCGGCATCGAAAGGCCTGCATGCGGCGGCAGGGTCGTTTTCATGTTCGCTTGTTGATCTGTTAAGAAGACATTGGCGAATCATAACTATCGGATTAACCTTCGCCTCAGCCCCGCCGGCCAGTGCGATATCGCCGTCGCCGCGTTCGATAATCTGTGCTGCTTCTGCTATCGCTAAATGAGCGGATGCCTCAGCGCACGTAATTGTGTTGCTCGGCCCCTGAATATCGTGAATAATCCCTATATGGCAGGCGAGCATGTTGGGCAGATATTTAAGTAACCATAGTGGCGTTACGAGTTCAAGACCGATTTTGCCCCACTTATGAATGTCAAACTTGCCATCCGTAAGGCTTGCCGCTATCGCAGGTGAGATCTCAATCAGATCGCAGCTTATAAGACCGGCCCCCAGATTAATCGCCATGCGACTCGGTTCGATATTGATGTTTTCCGGATCGATAGCCTGTGTAATAAGGCCGCTTCCAGTGAGGGCTTCATTTGCGGCGATAATAGCCAGTTCGATGTCGCGAGACATCAGTTTGACGCTTTTACGGCGGCTCTTCGGCAGGTAATCTCTTATTTTATAATCCGGTACCTCGCCGGCCAGTTTACAGCTATATCCCACAGGGTCAAATGCCCTGATTTTTGCTATCCCGCTTTTGCCGGCACAAAGACCGCTCCACATGTCGCTGACTGTCAGGCCGAGGGGGGTTATCGCGCCAAGGCCGGTTATTACTACGCGAGCTGGATTCATCAGTTTTGCTCCGATTCCGGCGTGTTGGAACCGGCACTGTCCAAAAGCACGTCGTGCATAAGCGATTCAAACGTGTCGGTGAATACGAAGTTTTCCGACGGAAATTCTTTACCTGCCAGGTTCTGGTCTATATGGCTGAACATCAAATCAATCTCAGCGATTAACTTATCTTGCCGCGTGATTTTACCGCTTGTGCTTGCGGCCTCAGGGGCGATAGATTCAATTTTTGCATCCAATTTTAGTGTGTCGCCGGGCTTTACATAGTCATAAAAGCGGGCTTTTTTAACCTTTGCGAGGATGACCTTTTCCTGAAATTTTTTGGCCTCGCCCACGAGTATACCTGATGTTTGCGCCATAGCTTCAATCATCAGGGTTTCCGGCATGACCGAAAAGCCGGGAAAATGGTCGTGCAGATGCTCTTCTGCGAGCGTTACATTCTTGATAGCCACTGCATGGCGGCCGCTGTGAAATTCTATGAATTTATCTATCCATATCCAACGCATTCTTTGTCCGGTTAAAACTATCGGCAGGTTTGCCAAAGGTCAACCTGCCGATTGAATTCTCATTAATCTGCTGCAATTATGCCGCCTGTAACTTGCTCTCAACATAACTTACAATTGTTCCCACAGTGAATAAATCACCTAATTTATTAATATCGGGATCGTTTGCAAACTCACCAATCTCGATGTATGACATTTTGTTTCTCAATTCGGTCAATCCTGTTTCGGTCAATTTGCCGTCTTTGACATAATCGGGATTGTTCATGAGGCTCTCGGCGGGGAATAACTCTTCCCTCGGGATTTTCATTTCGAATGCTTTTTCCAATCTAAATACTATGTCCAGAAAATCAATGCTTTCAGCTCCCAGATCTCCCATCAAAGTAGCTTCAGCCGTGACCTCATCGTCATCCACCCCCAGTGCGTCGACCAGAACTTCCTGTACTTCCCCGAATATTTGGTCCCGATTCATTGCCATATTTTTTTACCTCCGGTAAACTTACCTGTTGTAATAATCCTTTTCTACGTTGTTTTTAATTCTTCAACAGCTTCCATCGCTGTTGCATGTTTTCGATAACTTTTGCATCAGTTGCGGCCATTGACGGGTTTTCGTCGGCGAGGTTAAAGTGCCTCAGGCCGAACTTTGCTTCAACGATTCGCTCATTTTCCGAGACGCCGAGGCCGGTAAAGCTGCTTATGTTTTCCTCGATTGTCTTTGCCTCAACGGTATATTCTATTTGGCCGCCCGGCGCCAGAAAGCTTTTATATTTAACATTTTTTGCTTCTGCAAGCAATATCATACTATGGGCAAAATTTTCCTTCTCCCGCACCAGCCACGATGCCGATTCGATCAGTCCTTCCAGCAGCAGTACGCCCGGCAGCACCGGAAATGTCGGAAAATGGTCGGCCAGGTATTCTTCAGCCAGTGAAACGCTCTTGACCGTCTTTATTTCCTTGCCGCTTTGCAGCGAAACTACCTTGTCAATCAATATAAATTTCATAGTTTCGGCCATTGTAGTGATTCGCGGCCATTTTTCCAGCTTTTTTTGCTTTTTTGATTTATTTGGCTACAGAGACCAAAGAGATTCAAAAATATCAAACAAAAGATTATACCGCCTTCACGGATTATACCTTGCTATCTTTATTTGTTGGCAGGTTAAGCCGGATTTGGTAGAATTCATTTCATTGATACACTCGGTGTTATTGTAAATTACAAAATGAGGATAAAATGAAGCAGCGGATTTATATCGATACCTCTGTCATCGGCGGATGTGAGGACAAAGAATTCTCCAAGTGGTCTATTCGACTATTTGAGGAGTTTCGAGAAGGTTTAAGAATCGCTGTTGTGTCCGACCTTACTCGACGAGAGCTTGAAGGAGCTCCAGAAAATGTGAAAAAGATACTGTTATCCATTCCAGATAGTAATATGGAGGATGTTTTCCTCACGCAGGAGGCGGAAACCTTAGCTCAGCACTATATTGATGACGGAGTTGTTAGCGACAGACATATAGTAGATGCCCAGCATATAGCAATTGCATCAGTGGAACGAGTGGATGTACTGGTCAGCTGGAATTTCCAGCAAATAGTGAATCTTGACCGTATCCGTGCTTTTAATTCCGTGAACTTAAAGCTGGGTTATTCTATATTAGAGATCAGGAGTCCCAGGGAGGTTATCCATGAAAAAGAAATTTGATGCTGTGAAATTTCAGCAGAAGGTTCGTGAGGAATTGAGTGAAAAGTATTGCTCCAATCGTGAGGCCTTTCTTCGTGAACTCAAAGAAAAATATAGTGGTTTTCGGAAACAGAAATTCAGTACACCTCACAGATAACAAAATATATTTTTTGGTTTTTCTATACGCTATCTGCTGAACATTATACCCTATTGTTTATGAACTTACGTAGTGCGAAAATCTCGGATGCCGAAGCCATCTATGCTCTGATTAATTTCCATGCCGAGCGAGAGAGGATGCTGTTTCGTCCATTGGCCGATATTTATGAGAATTTACAGGCCTTTACTGTCGCTGAACTCGGTGGCAAAGTGGTCGGCTGCTGTGCATTGCAGATTATCTGGTCGGACCTGGCGGAAATAAAATCTCTGGCCGTTGATGAAGCAAATACCGACAGGGGAATCGGCAAGATGCTTGTAGCTGCTGCCATCGAGCAGGCCGAACAGATTGGCCTTCAAAAAATATTCGCGCTTACACTGAGACCTGAATTTTTTGAGAAACTGGGCTTTGGAGTGGTCGAAAAAGAAACACTGCCGATGAAGGTCTGGAGCGACTGTGCCAAGTGCCCAAAACAGCAAAATTGCGACGAAATAGCAGTCGTCAAGAATCTAAAAATTGAGAGCTAACAACTAAAAACCATAGTGTAAAACTCAAAATTAAAGAAGTTTTGAGCTATAAATTGTGGTTTTGCGTTATTCTCTTTAAGTTTTTCACTTTTCGTTATCCTACCTGCCGTTTTTGGAACAGTGCGATGGCCAATGCCAATATCGCTGTTGTGTAGCAGACCGCGTAGGAAGAGCTTATTATGATATATTTTAAAGGTATCTCGCTGCCTTCGTAAATTGCGTCGCTTATCCAGAAAATCTGCAAATTTGGGACTATAAACTGTCCTATCCTGGCTAAAATTTCGGCCCCGAAAAACTGTTTTTCCGCCAAGTTTCCGAATGTATAATCGCTTACAAGGCCCAACAAGAAAATCCCAATACAGGCCGAAAGCGTTACAACTATATTAAACCTGGAAGAAAGGGCGACCGCAAGGGCCACAATTATTATCGCGGCAAAGAGAAGCAGCACCGCCCCGTAAATATCCACTGTGTTTATGTTGTTATCTGCGGGGTTGAACTGCCAGTTCCGGTCAATAAAGTACAAAAACACTATACCAAACGCGGCAAATATGCCTGTTAATACGACCGCTGTAGATGAGATCTTCCAGTCATAAACATAGTTGAAGAAAGCACTTAGCAGCAGTGCTGCGCCGACGACGACACCTGCCGCCCCCAAAACCGTCCAGTCGTGCGTTGCCGATACGTCCTCAAGAACACCATGACGAATTGTCATAAGCAGCGCGATAGTACAGATATAGTGGGCCAGAGTCACCGCGGCCGTCACACCTAAAAACTTGGCAATAATGAATATAGGACGTTGTACCGGCTTTGTCAGCACTGTGGTTATGGTCTTATTTTCAATTTCTTCTGCCACAGCACCGGAAGCCGAAAATATTGCAATGAACAAGCTGGCCAAAAACAGCGTAGATAAACCTATCTCGCGCAAGAGTTTGTTGTCGTCGCTCATTGTGTACATTGTCAGCGACGGGCTTATGAAGAACAGAAACAAAGCGGCGACAATTATAATGGCATAAACTGGCTGCCTTAGGGTCTCTATGAAAGTGTTTTTTGCTATAGTATATAGTTTGTACATCATCAAGTACCCATTTTGTCAGATTCTCATGCCGGTTTTGCCTGTTTTCGGAAAAGAAATTGAAACATAATTTTTCGAAATTGTCACTATACTAATATGACTTTTAATGTTATATTACAGAACTTCTAACTTGTAAAGAGCTTGAATGTATATTGCATAAATACTATATTTGTAGTTCTTTTGTTCGAAGGACAATACTGAGAGAACAGATGGCAACATCGTCCAAACGCGCAGAACATATAGCATTGACGTCACTTATTATAAGCGTCATTTTTTCCGGCGTCGCCTTTTTTGTGGGGCGGGCCACGGGATTCTTTGCGGTTTACGCCCTAAGCTGGCTGATCCTTGCGGCCGCTTTGGTCTGGTTTGTCCTTTTTATTCAGTTCCATCAACGCAGTCTGGCTGAGCAGGAAAAGCTTGATATGAGCCAATTGGCCGCGGGCAAGGATGAAGCGGCAATCTTTCAGGCCAAAGGTGAACAGGCAGCTTTATTTGCCGTCGCCCAGCGACGTCTGGACTTACTCGAAAAGTGGATCATTCCGATATTTTCAGTTCTTATCGCCCTTTACAAGATGTCTATCGGATTGTACCTGTTGAATGCTGCTTCCATCCCTCCCGATTTCATTTCGGAACGGAAACTGCATGTTGCGATTGGCATGACAGCGATAGCATTTGTCAGTTTTTTGGTTTCCCGCTACGCTACCGGAATGTCGGCGGAAGCGAAGTGGAAGCCTTTAAGGTCCGGTGGCAGCTACCTGTTGGGTGCAGCCGTTTTATCCTTTATCCTGGCTCTTGGCCTGGCCCTGTTCCAGTTCGAGATTTCTATAGTGGTAGATATTATCCATTGGGTAGTTCCGGTCCTGCTTATTATCCTCGGCGTGGAAACCGCAGCCAATGTCGTCATGGACATATATCGACCGAGGCTAAAAGGCCAATACAGCAGGGCTGCTTTTGACAGCAGACTGCTTGGGATTATAAATGAGCCCGGTGGAATACTTAAAAGCGCCGCAGATGCGATTGATTATCAATTTGGCTTTCAGGTCTCTCAAACGTGGTTTTATCAATTGCTTGTCAAAGCAATAGCCCCTTTGATTCTATTTTTCGTTCTTGCGCCACTGTATTTATTAAGTTCTATCGTTGTAGTGGCCCCCAACGAACAGGTCATAATAGAGCATTTCGGCAATCCGCTCAACGATTCCGGCGATGCCAGGGTTATTGGGCCCGGAATTCATACCAAATGGCCCTGGCCGATAGGTAAGGCGTACAGATATCCTACGAAGAGGATTTCAGAAATCAGTATTGGCTTCATCCCCAAGAGCGACCATTTGAATACCAATCCCCTGTTGTGGGGGCAGAAACATTACGAGGAGGAATACAGTTTGCTCGTGGCCAGCGAGCAGACTTCAGTAACTTCGGCCGAAGGTGCTGTGCCGGTGAGCCTTCTGAATGCCGCCGTTCCCGTTCAATACAGAATAAAGGATTTGTATTCATTTCTCTATAAATATGGCCAAAGAAAAGAACGGGACGGGACAATAGTCTATGGAGCGGAGGAAGTTCTGGAATCTATTTGTTATCGCGAGCTTACAAAGTTTGCCGCCAGCGCGAAGATAGAGGTCGATGACGAAGGACAGGGCCGTCCCGGTGTAAGAGAGAGCCTGCTTGGAGCGGGTCGTGCCGGGGCCAAGCGGATTTTAACCCACAGGATTCAGCAGGCGGCGGATAATGCCGAACTCGGTGTTGAAATCATATTCCTGGGCTTGCAGGGTATTCATCCTCCGCCCAAAGTCGCTTCTGCTTATCAACAGGTTGTCGGAGCCGTTCAAAAGAAACAGGCGCTTATCCTTAGCGCTCAGGCCCAGAGAAATACAACCTTAAGTACACTCGCGGGTTCCGTAGAGGATGCTAACAATCTTTACACTCTTGCGTTAAAATACCAAAAGGCAAAGAGGATGAACCAGACAGATGAAGCTAATATTATAGCCGCCGAGTTGGATAAGGAATTTAGTGATCCGAATGTGAGTGGTGAGATTTATAAAACAATTAAGGATGCTAACAGTCATGCATTTGAAGTGGCGACGCTTGCCAAGGCTACGGGCCTGCGTTTTGACAGCCAGCTAAAGGCATACAGGGCCTCTGAAGAAATTTACAAGCACCAGCTTAAATTAGCGGTTCTTCAAGAGACTCTTGGTGATATAAAAAAATATCTTGTTATTGCAGACCAGAATGATACTCAGATTATCATGGTCGATGTTACGGAAAAAAGAATACCAAGTTTGACTGAATTGGTTGGCATCGAGGGGACCGGTAGAAAATGAAAAATCTAACCATTACCATCTTTATTGTTTTGATAGTAGCAGTTTTGGGCCTTTATCTCACATCTTTCCAGGTCCGGGAGACGGAATATGCACTTGTAACGCGATTTGGCGAACCTATCCGTGTGATAACCGAACCCGGCTTTAATTTCACATGGCCGAGGCCGATACAAAGGGTATATAAGTTTGATTCGAGGATGAGAATTCTCGAAGCTAATCTCGGCGAGACAACGACCAAGGGAGCGGTTCCGATTATCGTCAATACTTACGTAGTCTGGAAAATCGCCGATCCCAAGCAGTTCTTTAATGCAAATGAGCGTGGGAGTATTACGGAAGCCAAGAAAAAGTTGCTCAGCCAGATCAGCGATACCCAGAATAGAATAATTGGACAGCATTACTTTTCGGAATTTGTTAACAGCGACCCTTCGAAGATAATATTTGAAGATATTGAAAAGGAGATGCTCGACGACCTTAACACTAAACAGAATGTAAAAAAAGAGTACGGCATTGAAATCAAGACCGTCGGTATAAAACAGCTCAAGATTAGTGAAGATGTCAGCATGGGTGTCTTTAACCGAATGATTGCCGAAAGAGAACGAAAGACCCGGGCCACTATTGCCGAAGGAAATGCCGAGGCAACCAAGATTACAACAGATGCTAATTCTATAAAGACAGTGTTGCTCGCCGCCGCCGAGGCAAAAGCAAAGGCGATACAGGCCGAAGGAGACGTCGAGGCGGCAAAATCTTATAAATTGCTTGAAGCCGATCCCCGCTTTGCTATGTATCTACAGCAGATCGAAGCTTTAAAAAAGATACTGGCGAACAACACAGTTATCGTTTTAAGTACAAATGTCCCTCCTTTCGATATCATAAAGGAGATGCCCGATATCGTGCCCAGAGATCCAAACGAATAAAGGAAATAACTTAATCCGGGCCGCAGCCTTTAATGCTATGACAGAACAGAATAAAGATACAACAAATACAATAAGCAATAAGCAAAACAGTGACCATCTTGATGCAGCGGGCAGGTCCCTCTCCGAGGCGTTGAGGGTAAGTTTTGTTATCCTGAAAATAATTATGATTGTGCTGGTTATTGTCTTTCTTGCCTCGGGTTTTAAGGTTGTTAAACCCGACGAAAAGGCTCTTGTTTTACAATTTGGAAAGATTCAGGGTGCAGGTGAAGAAAGGCTCCTTGGGCCCGGGCTGCATTGGATATATCCTTATCCGATAGATACACTCGTGAGAATACCCGTTGAGAAAAGTGTGAATTTAGCAATCAATTCATTCTGGTATTTCGAGTCGGACCAGGAATTGGCAACCACGACGAAAAGACCGGTTCCTCCGACTGAGCCGCTATACCCAACCCGAGACGGTTACTGCCTTACCCGCAGCGAAGGACAGAGCACAGCTATCAGTGGCGTGGGTGGTGGTGACTACAATATTGTCCATTCCAAATGGCAGTTGACATATAAGATTGCCGACCCTGAGAGTTTCTTTAAGAATGTTCATGTTGAGGATGTAGAGCCGGGACAGGATTATTTTAAGGTTATAACAAAAAGTATAAATCCCCTCTTGAAAGCCGTTTTTGATGATGCCGTTGTGACTGCAATGGTTGACTACACTATTGATGAAGTGCTTGAGGACAAAAAGGAAACGGTTCGGAATCATGTTTGGAAATTAATTCAGCAAAAGCTCACATACCAGTTGGACAGCGGCATAGAAGTAGTATCGGTACAGCTGAATGAGACGGTCGCGCCCCGGCAGGTCCAAGGGGCATTTAATAAACTCCTAACGGCAAAGCAAGAAAAATCAGAGAGAGAAAGCAAAGCCAGAACTGAGGCTGCAAACATTCTCAATGAGGCCGCCGGCCCGGTTGCGAAGCAACTTTTTGATGCCTTAGGTAGTGACACTGTCAGCGAGGAGGAAAAAGAATTGTTATGGTTCCATGCGGCCGGTGCCGCACAGGCAAAAATCACTGAAGCCAGGGCTTATGCAACCAAGGTTGTGGATAACACCGAAGCCGATGCCGAATATTTTAACAAGATTCTCCCTGCATTTCGGGAATCACCCGATATCTTTATCGGGACAATCCATATTAAAGCTCGCGCGGAGATCTTTGACAACGCAAAGAAGAAGATTATGGTTCAGCCTACCGAAGGCCCCAACGGTCCGGAAATCAGAGTCACAATAGATGACGAATGAAAAAAATCAATGAAGCAGTAATGACGAAAGAGAATAACAAGCGTTAGCTGAGAAACGAGATACGCTGAATATGGCACATAAACATTTACATTTTAAGCAGGACATCGCCGCCGAATATACTCATAGCAAACAGGTTCGCGTGAGCCTGGCTCTACTGGGGACGTTGGCAGGCTTTTTTCTGCTCGTAAGCAGCTTTATGGCCCGCTCCATTTATGGCAGCGGCAGTTTTCAGGTTGAGTTTCTGGCAATGGCCGGTGCGTTACTGCTCGGTACTCCTATCGTTCTTCATGCCATAAAGAGCCTCATAAAAAAAGAAATGCACATGGATGAGCTGGTGGCCTTGGCAGTAATCGCCGCCTTTGTAACCGGCAATTATCTCACCGCCGGCCTGGTTGCGTTCTTTATGCTTTTGAGCGAGCTGATTGAGACGCGAACCGCTCTCGGTGCCCGGGCTTCGATTGAATCCCTGATTAAGCTGACCCCGACAAAGGCAAATCTCATCGAGAAGAACGGCTCCGAGAGCGAGGTGGACGTCAGCAGCCTGAAGCCCGGCGATTCTATCCGTGCCCGCCCCGGCGATAACATATCAGCCGACGGCGAAGTCGTAAAGGGCCTCAGTTCCGTCAATGAGGCAACGATAACGGGTGAATCTTTGCCGGTTGATAAAGTTCCCGGTATGCAGGTCTTCGCCGGAACAACCAACCTTACCGGTGTATTGGACATCAAAGTAACAAAAGCCGGCAAAGATACCACTCTCGGCAAAGTCCAGTCGTTGATTATGCAGGCTGAGCAGACAAAAATACCGATTATGCGGATAATCGACCGCTATGTTAACTGGTATATGCCGACCATCCTGATGATAGCTGCAATCGTCCTGTTTTTCACAAAAAACATTGATTATCCGATTACCATACTTATTATCTCCTGTCCCTGTGCCTTGATTTTAGCCACACCTACCGCAATGGTGGCGGCACTTTCAGCTTCCGCGCGGCTCGGTGTCCTGGTGAAAAATGTTGCAGACCTCGAACTTGCATCAAGATGCACGGCCATGGTATTCGACAAGACAGGCACAGTAACTACAGGTCGCCTCTATGTAACAAAGCTCACACCCGCTGAGAATATTGAACCCGCTGAATTATTGACGGTCGCTGCTTCTGCCGAACAGATGAGCAAGCACCCCGCTGCCAGGGCACTGCAGGAAGTGGCAAAAGAGGCAAATGTCACTTTGCAGGAAGTGGATGATTTTATTGAAACGCCCGGCAAAGGTGTAACTGCCCGCTCCGATTCCGGAAGAATTGTGGTCGGAAGAGACACTTTCTTAGCGGAAAAAAAGATAGATGTAAGCAATGTTTCAGACCCGGCGCTCCACGAGGAGCAGGGCTTTAGTACGCTTTATGTGGCTAAAAATTCGAAGTGCGTTGGCTGGATCGGATTGCAGGACAAAACCAGGCCGGAGGCACAGCAGGCTGTCAAGGACTTACTTGATATCGGTATAAAAAGAGTAACTATGCTCACGGGCGACAGGGATGAGGTCGCCAACCGTGTCGCTGCGGAGTTAGGTTGTACCGATTTTAAGGCACACTGTCTGCCTCAGGACAAACTCTCGATTGTTGAGCAAATCAAAAGTGACGGTCATACCGTTGTCGTCGTCGGTGACGGGATAAATGACGCTCCTGCTTTGGCCGCCGGCGATTTGGGTATTGCTATGGGTGCGGCCGGCAGCGATGTCGCTATAAATTCTGCTTCGATTGCATTGATGAGCGATGATTTGAAGCGCCTGCCGTTTCTTGTGAAGCTTTCAAGAGCCACAAGGAGGGTTATTCGCCAAAATCTTGGCTTTGGTGTAATTTTTATCGTACTGGGAGTCTCGCTTTTCAAATTCATTCCTCCGCTATTAGCCGCCGGTCTGCATTTTCTCGGCTCAGTGATTGTTGTATTTAACAGTGCCCGGCTTGTACGCTTTGGGGAGGAACTCAGCCACGAACCACATGCTTGAATCGTGAAATGGGAAATGTGAAGCGAAAGGATACAGGATACGCTTCTTGATATACGAGATACAAAATTATG
>JABAHS010018968.1_pt1 | contig 40541 bp, 38 predicted proteins | sample 7062111 | NCBI WGS metagenome assembly JABAHS01 (sample SAMN14534600, study PRJNA622989) | marine sediment metagenome | biome: marine biome [ENVO:00000428]; feature: marine pelagic biome [ENVO:01000023]; material: deep marine sediment [ENVO:00002113]; isolation source: pool of 4 deep marine... | reverse complement strand
AGTCTCAACATTGTGCCTTCTAACAATGAGAGCGGCCTAAAACTTGCTGATATAGAGATAACCCTTATATATCCAGATTACACAAAGATTCCCTATCAAAAGATTGAAGGTACTAAAGGTGAAATAAATGCTATTAAAGGAACAAAGTTAATATTTCAAGCTGAACCGTTGATCCCTTTTGAAAGAGGCTCTCTAATAGTTAAAGGCGGCATTTCGGTTCCTGTAGTAAAAGCTAATGGGAAAATAGAATCTGAATTCACTGTTTTAGGCAACGGAAGCTTTGTTATAGAAGAGACGTCAAAAAATTTAGTCTCTGAAAGCTTCAAAATCGTATCAGAGATAGATGAAGAGCCAGTTGTGAAAATAAGCAGTCCGTCAGGTGAGACTGTTGAGCTGGGGGCCGAAGAGAAAATAGATATTTTCTATGAAGTAGAAGATGATTTTGAGATTTCGAAACTTTCTCTATTATTAGAAAACCAAAGAGAACAGTCTGAAGAGCCAATTAAATTTAGCAGTGAGCACAAAAACACATTAAATGGCAAGCTCTCATGGGGACCAGGCGGTATTAGCCCTGGAGAAGGTGATACGATTAAACTTAAAGTATTGGCATACGACAACGATAATATATCAGGGCCTAAAGTGGGCACATCAAACTCAATCACAATAAAACTAAAGGATGCCAGAAGCATACATGAAGAAACTATGAACTTTGCTGAGCAGTTAATGGAAGAATTAATAGATATTCTGGGTGATGAAATAAATATTGCTGACGTAAGAACCAATCAAGTATTTAATCAAAGTTCAACATCCAGTCCTAAAATAGTAGATACAGATAAAATATTGAAAGAACAGAGAAACCTTACCAATAAGATACAGCACGCCAAAGGTACTTTAGATATGACAATATCTAGTATGAGTGAAGATGAGTACTCAGATTTTACTACTTTTGTTGTGCTATCAAATATGGAAACAAGAATTAAACAGCTCCTATCTGAAAGAAAACACCTTTTAGAATCATTTGCAAAATTAGACGTAGGTAGATTACAGAGACTTATGAAAAGAGAGATAGCTGAGTTTGAAGAGGACATACTTTTTCTAGATTCTATAATCAAGGGAAACAGATTAATGGATTCGCTTTATTCAAGCAATGATTTACTTGGCAAATACAGTGATTTATCTGAGCTTTTAAAACAAATGCAGCAAGGCAATAAGGGAGAATTTGGGGAGCAACTTAAAGCAATGTTAGATCAAATCAGTGACATGATGTCCCAACTAGCCGAAAAAATGCAAGAACTCAGCGGAGATATACAGGAGGGCTTCTTAAATCAGGATGCTTTTCAAGCTAACAATATGCAGGAACAGCTAGATGAAATCGCAAAACTTGCTCAAGAGGGCAAGATTGATCAGGCTTTAGAGATGTTGAAAAATATGACACAGAGTCTGCAAAACATGATAGCATCCCTAGAGAATGGCATGCAGTCTTTTGGGTCCTCCATGATGAGCCAAGGAATGTCTGAACTAAATGAATTTATGTCTCGTATTGAAGAGATTGAGAAGCAAGAATCGCTTCTTAGAGACAATACCCAAGGTTATAAAGATTCCATGCTAGAAAATCCTGGCTCTGAGGGGAACAATATAAGACAGTTCATAGAGCAACAAACCAAAAAAGTTAAAGAACTTGCAGAGAATCTTTCTGAGGCAAGAACAAAAACTGCTGAAAAGTCCCCAAATGGAGTCAACTCTCAAACTGATCATTTATTTAAAAACATATTAGATAGAACCCAGCAGCTTGAGAATTGGCTTAAGAACATGGACTTCGACCAGGCATCGAATAATGCAAAAAATATTGAAGAAAATATTAAAGGTCTTAGAGATATGAGCAAACATAATTTTGCAGATCTAGGAGTAGCTGCTCAGGAAATTAATAATGCCAATAATATTGCAAGTGAAATAAACCGTGATCTTAAAAATCTAAAGAAACAGAAGACCGGAGGAAATCAGCTTGGCAAAATGGCTCAAAGACAGGATGAAATACAATCTGAAACATATGATCTGACTAAGGAGATATCAGATTCTAAAGGCGGATTGTTCATGAGTCCTTTAATCGGGGAAAATTTGGATCTGGCAGAGAAATTTATGGGCAATGCCTCAGGAGACCTTAGAGAGAAGGAAGTCTCAAAAGCTATTTCAAATCAAGATGAGGCGCTAGAGGCGCTAAGAGAAGCAAAAAAACAAGCACAACAGATGATGAAACAAATGCAAATGACTGCGAGAGGTGGAGGAATGCCTGTTCCAATGATGATGGGTCAGGGGATGATGCAGCCTGGCGGATCACAGGGGACAGACACTAGGTATGTTGAAATTCCTCAAGTTGATGAATCACTCATAGGTAAGGAGTATAAACAAAGAATTCTGGAGGCCATGAAAGGTGGCTCACCTGAGGGGTATATTGAACTCAATAAAAAGTACTACGACAGGATTATAAAATGATATTAAAATCAACACTCACTCTATTACTAGTGCTCTTTACAATTTTATCAAGCTCTGCTGTTTCCTCACAAGTAGATTCACTGCTACAGAAAATTGAAACAGATATAGCAATTTGGCAGATATCCAATGCTTCTGACAAAGCAGATCAGGCGCTAGACATGGCAAGTACAGATGAAGAAATATACCACGCACATTATCTAAAAGCATTGGTGGATTTTCATAAAGGCGATTACCAGAGCGCCCAAAAATATGGGGAGAAAGCTCTTACAAATGGCGAGACAAGTAAGACTGACTTCATCAACTATGTGATATCAGCCTCTGAGAAAGCTCCTGAATTCAAAGAAATCAAATCGGACAACTTTATATTTCGTTATGCTAACCCCAAGGATCGTATTTTAGCTGAATATGCAAAAGATGTTCTGGAGAAAGCTCGCTTTGAGCTTGGTGTAGACCTGGAGACATACCCAACAGATCCAGTAATTGTTGAGATATACCCTGATATGAAAAGCTTTACTTTGGCATCAACCCTACCGGCAGAGAATGTTGAAAAGACAGGTGTTGTGGGCATATGCAAATTTAATCGGATAATGATCTTATCCCCACGACTACTGCCCAGAGGGTACACATGGGCAGACACCCTTTCACATGAATATGTGCACTATCTTCTTTTCGTAAAGAGTGAAAACACAGTCCCAGTTTGGCTTCACGAAGGAATAGCTAAATATGAGGAGAAAAGATGGAAAGAAAAAGACATAGAGGTCATTAGCCCGTTTTACGAGACGATACTATCTGATGCCCTTAACAAAAATGAACTAGTACCAATAGATAAAATGCACCCTTCACTTGCAATGCTAGACAGTGCTCGTCAGGCACAGCTAGCCTTTGCTCAATCAAGTACGATGATCGACTATTTAGTTGAAACATGGGGCCAGGCAACTCTAGTTCAACTTATAGATACCATGAAAAGAACTAATAATTATAGATCAGCTATAGAAGATGTTACTGGCTTAGAGTTCTCAGTTTTCTACGACTCATGGGAGAAAGATTTACGTTCTAAAAATCTTCAGGAGAAGATAGCAGATGTAAAAGTTAAAGGTGCTAAGCTTAAGAATAATGACAAAAAATCACCTGATGGCAGCGAAGATTTAATAGATATAGAGGATAATAAAGCAAGAGACTACACAAGACTAGGAGATCTTCTAAAACAAAGAGGGCACTTAAATCCTGCAAGTTATGAATACGAGAAAGCTCATGCTCTTGATCCGTACTCTCCTGTAATTTCAAGCAGGTTTGCGCATACCTTGAACTCGATGGGTGAGAGAGAAAAAGCAAGAGAAGTTTTATACCCAGTTCTTGATTTCTACCCTAACAATGTTGAGATACATATGATCCTTGGGAAGATATACTTAGATGAGGGAAATTTTAACAAAGCGCTTGATGAATATCTTGAAGCAATTTATATAAACCCATATAATCCAGAGGTTCATGCATCTTTAATTATTGTGTACGATAAGCTCAAACAGCCAGAGCTGAAAGAAAGGCAACAAAGATTTCTGAAATTACTACTAGGTGAGGAAATAAAAAATGGATAACAATCAAAATAATGCAGAAGATAGAGAGAAAGTCGAAGAACTTTCAAAAATTAAACATGGAGTGATCCAAGAGATAGGCAAGGTTATTGTCGGGCAGGAGAAAGTAATAGAACTTCTTCTTATATCACTTATGTCTGCTGGGCATTCATTATTTGTAGGAGTGCCCGGTCTTGCAAAGACTCTTCTTGTGAGCACATTGTCCGATGTTTTAAGCCTCAAATTCAACCGTGTCCAATTTACACCTGATCTAATGCCTTCAGATATAACAGGTTCTGAAGTTCTAGAAAAAGATGATGCATCAGACAAAAGGTTCTTCAGGTTCATTCATGGACCAATATTTTGTAATATCCTATTAGCAGATGAGATCAATAGAGCATCTCCTAAGACTCAAGCAGCATTGCTACAAGCTATGCAGGAGAAAAAAGTTACTGTTGGTGGAGAAACCTACATGATCGCACCTCCGTTTTTGGTCTTCGCAACTCAAAACCCTATTGAGCAAGAAGGGACCTACCCTCTCCCTGAGGCTGAACTCGACAGATTTATGTTCCAAATTGATGTCTCTTATCCATCCTATGAGGAAGAGCTAAAAATAGTAAAGACCACAACTGGAACATACAAACCTGATCTAAAAAAAGTTCTAGATTCTACAAAAATAATGGAATTTCAGGATCTGGTTCACAGAGTGCCTGTATCAGAACATGTAGCCTCATACGCAGTTAAAGTGGCTAGAGCTACTAGGCCTGATGATCCTATGACTACCGACTCAGTAAGGGACGGACTTGCTTGGGGTGTTGGCCCAAGAGCATCGCAATATCTTATTTTTGGAAGCAAAGCACGTGCTGTACTTAATGGAAGATATACACCAACTATCGATGACGTTAGGGCAATAGCCCCTTCAGTGTTAAAACACAGAGTTGTCTTAAATTTCAGAGCTGAGGCGGAAGGCATTAAGCCTGAGCAGATTATTCAGGAAATATTAGACGGAATCCATCATCAGTCTGAGAGGGCTCAAGCGTAGACTCAGGTGCCATTTCGCTGAACTTGGTATTAAGCAATGATTCAACCGACGGCTCTATCCTATCTAAGAATGGTTTTGGGTAAATTCCCATCACAAACATCATAATCGCAAGTGGAAGGACCACTATTATTTCTCTTAGGTTGATATCCTTAAGCACTTTGTTTGCTGCGTTGTTGAGCGGGCCAAAAAATACTCTTTGGTATGCCCATAGCATATATATTGCTCCTAGGATAATACCAGTTGCCCCTAGGGCTGCATAAATCCAATTGAACTCAAAAGCTCCAAGTAAAATAAGGAATTCACCTACAAATCCGTTTAGTAGGGGAAGTCCAATCGATGCAAGAGTGGCAATCATGAAAAACGCTGCAAAAATCGGCATCACTTTGGTAATGCCTCCAAAGTCTGCAATTTTCTTGGTATGTCTTCTATCATAAACCATACCCACAAGAATAAAGAGAGCACCTGTGGAAATACCATGGTTAATCATTTGATAAATTCCACCCTGTACACCCTGTATGTTCAGAACAAAAATACCAAGCATAACTAAGCCCAAGTGGCTTACACTTGAGTATGCGACAAGTTTTTTTAGGTCTTTCTGAGCAAAGGCGACCATAGCACCATAAATAACTCCAATTATCGCAATAGTAATAAGTATAGGCAGATACTCCATAAAGGCTTCTGGAAAAAACGGCATTAAAAATCTTAGGAATCCATAGGTTCCCATTTTAAGTAGCACTCCAGCAAGAATTACACTACCGGCGGTTGGAGCTTCTACGTGAGCATCAGGTAGCCATGTGTGGAATGGGAACATAGGAACTTTAATAGCAAAAGCCAAAAAGAATGCTAAAAACGCAAGACCCTGAGGGCTCAATATACCATCAAACGGTATACTCAGTTTGTAGAAATCAAGAACATTCATCGAAGCAAAGCCAAACTGTTCTATATGCATGAAGAACAGATACAAAATGGCTATAAGCATCAAAGCACTACCAAAAGCTGTATATATGAAAAATTTTATTGCAGCATAAATTCTTCTCTCTGTACCCCAAATACCGATTATAAAATACATTGGTATCAAGACTGCTTCCCAGAATATGAAGAAAAGAATCATATCTAGAGCAACAAATGTTCCAATCAATGCGCTCTCAAGAATGAGCATCATGATTAAGAACTCACGCATACCCTTATGAATTGAATGCCATGAGCCTAATATAGTAATAGGCATGATAAAGGTAGTTAGTAGAACTAGAAATAGGCTGATTCCATCTAGCCCAACATGGAAGCTAATACCCAGGCTTTCTATCCACGGGACGTTCTGCACAAACTGCATGGCATCAGATCCCGTCTCAAAGTTGATAAATAGTGGTATAGATAGAACAAATTGGATCAGCGATACAACTAAAGCTCCTATCTTGGCAGCTTCGTCTGAATCTTCATATAGATAGGAAAGAAAAACGATAAGCGGAATCCCAATTAATGGGAAAAATATAATCAGTGAGAGATTTCCGCCGAGGAGCGATTCCATTTGTTAAACTGTATCCTTTTTAATGCGAATTAATGCAAGAATTTATGGGCTGTAAATATACAACAGTGGATAAATGTTTCAAGAAAATAGAATAAGTAACTCGGCACAATATTATCTTAATATAAATTTGATCTTAAATGGCACCCAGATATACTAATGCCCCCAAGCAATCAAGGTCAGTTTGCTAACGCATACTGATAAACAATGGTACACTGTATAAGTCAAATTTGCTTATGTTAAAGAGCAAGAAAATTGGGAGGTTTTCAGCATGGGAATGAAAAAAATAATACAAATTAAGCCTGATGCGCCCGCAGAATCACAAAATAAGGGCGTAAGTTTTAAGAAGTTTGATAAATCTGAAAAACCCGCAGGCAATGTCGAGCTAACAGATGAGATTGTATACGATGCACTTAAAGGCGTATATGACCCTGAGATCCCTGTAAGCATAGTCGATCTTGGACTTATATACGACGTCGCAATCTCTTCAGGAAGCAATGTCAATCTAAAAATGACCCTAACCACACCAGGATGTGGTATGGGAGCCATGATAGCAGGACAAGCTGAAGACGCGATCAGAGAAGCCGGGGCTAGCAATGTGCTAGTAGAAATCGTATGGGATCCACCATGGAACCCTGATATGATGTCTGATGAGGCAAAACAGAAACTTGGAATGGAATAAGGAGCATCAATAATACCATGTCACTAAGCGCGGATACAATAAAACAAGCACTTCAAGGTGTTAAATACCCAGGATTTACAAGAGATATTGTTTCTTTTGGATTGGTTAAGGATGTACAGATTGACGGTACAAAGGTAAGTGTATCTCTCGTGCTTCCAAAACCGGATGAGAAATTAAGAGAGGAAATCGACAACTCTGTCAGAACGGCAGTTCTTGGAACTCCTGGAGTATCAGATGTCGATATACAAATATCCGCAAGGCAGCCTAAAGCCCCTCCACAAGGAGCACCTGCTCAACAGCAAGCTCAGCAATCTGCCAAACTTCCTGATATTAAATACTATGTCGCTGTGGCAAGTGGAAAAGGCGGTGTAGGGAAAATCTACAGTTGCAGTGAACATAGCTGTGGCAATGGCTAAGATGAGAGACACGGTGGGTCTTATGGATGCCGACATCTGGGGTCCTAGTGTACCAACCATGTTGGGTATAAAAGATAGACCCAAAGCAACAGAAGATAACAAAATTGTTCCCCTCAACAAATTCGGACTTAAGCTCATGTCCATTGGATTTCTTGTGAATGAAGATGAGACAGTTATATGGCGAGGCCCTATGGTACATGGAGCAATAAAACAATTTATAGAAGATGTAATATGGGACGACACCGATCACTTGGTAATCGACCTTCCGCCAGGTACTGGAGACGCACAGCTCTCGCTTGTGCAGACTGCTCCTCTAAGCGGAGGCTTAATAGTCACAACCCCTCAAGATGTTGCCCTGATAGATGTGAAGAGGGGTGTCCAGATGTTCCGGAAGCTAAATGTTCCTATACTAGGGATCGTTGAAAATATGAGCTATCTTGAACAGCCAGCTGGTGAAGCAATTGATATATTCGGCAGAGGTGGGGGAAAGAAAATGGCTGAGCAGTTCGGTGTTCCTTTCCTAGGTGAAATACCCATAGACCCTGAGATTAGAATCGGCGGAGACAGCGGTGTGCCNNTAGTATTGCCGAGAACATACTTAATACAATCGAGAAGAATTAAATCAAATATTAACACCTTTTGATAATTCTTGATCCTCTTGCAGTAATGACTATCTTATAATATGTATATAATATAAAAATGCAGGAGATTTAGAGAGGTTTATAAATAATAAATGGCAGCAGTAAAAGACTACTATAAAATTCTCGGTGTTTCTAAAGGCGCTTCAAAAGATGATATAAAAAAAGCATATCGCAACCTTGCACGAAAGTACCATCCTGACCATAACCCGGACAACAAAGAGGCTGAGGAGAAGTTCAAAGAAGTTACTGAAGCGCACGAAGTGCTTTCTGATGATGAGAAAAGAAAGACCTATGACATGTTTGGAAGTGCTGAGTTCAGACCTGGCGGGCAAACCACTTGGAGAAGACAAGGAGACCCGACAGGAGGTAATTACCAGTATACATATAGCTCACAGGACTTCCCTGGTTTCGAAGATATTTTCAAAGACATATTTGGTTTCGGTGGCGAACCAAGAGCTAGGAGAAGCAGGAGCCGAGGGGGAACGAGTTCTTTTCGTGATATCTTCGGTCGAGGATCAACCGAAGAGTATGTAAGAGGAAAAGACCTTGAATATCAAATTGAGATAGATTTCGACACCGCTATTAAAGGTGGCGTGAGAGATATTACAATTAACCGTCAAAAGCTTAATAATGTAAACACAGAGAAGTTGTCTGTTAAAATACCACCTGGGGTATCTACAGGATCAAAGATACGGGTTCAAGGAAAGGGAGAATCGGGTGCAAGAGGTGAGCAAGGTGATCTATATCTCAAAATAAAGGTTAAGCCCCATCCAATATTCAGACGTAGGCAGGACGACATATATCTTGAAGTGCCCATTACTATATATGAAGCAGCATTGGGTAAACAAGTAGATGTTCCAACAATAGATGGAAGTGCAAAGGTTTCTATTCCCCCAGGGGTACAGAATGGAACTAAACTAAGATTGAAAGGAAAAGGAGTACAAAACCTTAAAACAAAAGACCGAGGCGACCAGTACGTTGAGGTTAAGATAGTTATGCCTGATAATATAGGTGAGGACGATAAAGAAATTTATGAAAAGCTGGCGAAAACTAGTCCTTATGATCCAAGAGAAAAATTCAGCAAGTATATGAAATAAAAAAGGAGGATGTAATATGAGCCAAGAGCAAACACCCCAAGATCCAGGCGGATTAAAAATGGATTTCTCAACTTTTATTCTATCTTTGAATGCTTCATCCCTAATTCACCTAGGAGAAATTCATGATCCACAGCTAAAGGAAATAAGTGTAAACCTTCCAGCAGCCAAACATACAATAGAAATACTTGAAATCTTAGAAGACAAAACAGTTGGCAATTTAGATGAGAATGAGGAAAAACTTCTTAAAGACATCCTTTATAATCTCAGGTTGAAATATGTTCAGCATTCAAAAGCTGAATAGTTGTATAGTTATACCAACCACTACTTTTAGTCGACTCTTGAAAGTTTCAGGAACTCTGCAAACCTTGTGCTGATCTCATTATTAGTTAGACCAGCGAGCCTTCTAACGCTGAAGTTCTCAACAGTAAATGAGGCAACCACACTACCATTTACAACTGCTGTCTTAAACCCTGCAGGATCTGTAATGTCTTGGCCTGCTATGTAGCCCATAAACCCTCCAGCGAATGTATCCCCAGCTCCAGTTGGGTCAATGACCTCTTCTAATGGAAAGCTTGGTGCCCAGAAGATATCATCTCCCGAGAACATAAGAGCACCATATTCTCCTCTTTTAACTATCAGGATCTTTGGTCCCATATCTAGTACTGCTCTTGCGGCTGTTGTTATCCTCGGCTCACCTGCAAGCGCTCGGGTCTCAGAATCATTAATAAGCAGAATGTCCACTTTCTGTAAAACCTTTTTGAGCTCATCAGGCTTATTATCAATCCAGAAATTCATGGTATCACAAGCTACTATCTTAGGGTCCTTGACCTGATTTAAAACACTAAGCTGAAGCTCAGGATCAATATTAGCAAGAAATACATAGTCAACATTGCTATAGCTCTCAGGAATATCAGGATTAAAATTCTCAAATACATTTAAGTAAGTTCCAAGTGTATCAGGATCGCCAAGATCATAACCGTACTTACCTTCCCACTTAAATGTTTCACCTTGTTCTCTGGTAACTCCTTGTAGATCTATATTCTTAGTACGGAATAAATCCAAATGACCCTCAGGGAAATCTCTCCCTACTACTGCTACAATACCTACGTCTGTAAACATACTTGCAGCAAGAGAAAAATATGATGCTGAACCTCCAAGTATATCGTCTTCTTTTCCAAACGGAGTTTCAATTGTATCAAGGGCCATAGAGCCGACAACTAGTAATTTCATTTTATATACCTCTCAATTAGGATTCCAAGACGATCCTTAGTCTCTTGGGTTATAACATCAGCAGGTGTTATTATTGCATTTTGAAGAGCATTACAGCACGGACATTCCCTAGTCTCGCTGATTTCCGGAACTACTCTTTTAATAATGCCTTTTGCTAAATCAACATTGTTATTTAAAGTTTCAATTAAGTCCTCTACAGTCACATCATCATGGCCCTCGTGCCAACAATCATAATCTGTTACCATTGAAAGACTGGCATAACAAATCTCAGCCTCTCTTGCCAGCTTAGCCTCAGTGGCATTGGTCATTCCTATCACATCAACTCCCCAACTTCTATAGATATTGCTTTCAGCTCTAGAGGAAAATTGAGGCCCTTCCATACAAAGATAATTCCCCCCTTTATGAACTGTTGCACCGAGATTCTTACATACACTAAAGAGATCATCAGAAAGAGCACTGCAAACTGGGTCTGCCATTGAAACGTGAGCTACTATACCATTTCCAAAGAATGTAGATGCTCTTGTTTTAGTATGATCATAAAATTGTGAGGGAATTACAACCTGACCTGGAGCTATATGCTCCTTCATGCTACCAACAGCACTTACAGAAATAACCCATTCCACACCCATTTTCTTCATAGCATAGATATTAGCTCTGAAATTAATTTCAGTGGGCATAATCTTGTGACCGCGACCATGTCTTGGGAGAAACACCATCCTTGTATCCCCCAATTTGCCAACTACTAGCTCGTCTGATGGATTTCCCCATGGGGTTTCTACTGCAACAGATTCAACATCTGTTAGTCCTTCCATATTGTAAAGACCGCTACCCCCAATCACTCCTACAGTTTTCATAATCACCTCTTTAGATTTGCGCACTTAAACTAACATTCAAACTATTTCGGGTCAAGAATTATAGATTATGGATTACCGCTTTGGTCGGAGAATAATAATAATTCGCTCTGAATCAGTATAAGGTAGCACAAATTCTCTGATCTCTAGAAGATCATATTTGTCTTTGAACTCTTGTGATTCCTGGCACCATTCTTCAGCCCCTTTTTTACCACGCATAAGTATTATTTGTCCTTCTTGGGTGACATATGGCAAACTTAGCAAGATTGTATCAGATATGCTTCCGACTGCCCGGTTTACTACATAGTCAAAATAAAGCCTGGGGATATTGTTTTCTGAATCTTCTGCCCTACCCCACACAGCTTCAATATCTTCTAGAGCGAGTTTTCTAATTGCATTTTTTAAAAATGATACCTTCTTATTCACTGAGTCAACGAGAGTTACTCTAAGCCTCGGGCAAACAATCTTAAGAGGTATCCCTGGAAACCCACCACCAGAACCGATATCTAACATGTTCTTAGTATTATCAATCAAAGGCACAATGGATATCGAGTCTAAGAAATGGTTAATGATTATTTCTCTATCATCTTTAATTGCTGTCAGGTTAATTCTTTCATTCCACTTTTTGAGATTATCCAAGTACTGCAAAAATAGATCTATCTGCTTGTCAGATAAATCAATCCCTAACTCCTCAGCCCCATTAGCAAGGATCTCCCTTATACTCACTCCTTGCTCCTGAGTAGCATCGGATGATTCACTACAATACTGGGCTTGCCATATCGCATTCTTACACGTCCAACAACTTCTATTGTCTTATCCTGATAATATTTATCGAGGTCTATATCAAAATGCTCAAAGTTCTCCCAATCTGATGGGAAAACGACTACATCAAGCATATCTTCCATATTCAGGACTATTACACTATCAGATTTACGAGTATCCGTAATTCTACCTATAGCCACAACCCGTTTCCCTTCATATCTTGGCACTTTATCTAAATCGACTTCGAATTGTCGATTATGAGATGGCGGCTTTAGTGCTGAAAGTTCACCCCACAATCCTTTTTTATTTCTCTTAGCATCCACTATAGCTGAATATATCTTCTCTGAATGCATATCATTGGGCGGGATAATTAGAACAGTAGCAAGTCCTTCTTTTAAAAGTTCCTCGTTGACTAGAACATCGTCTACATAGACATATGCAAGTATTCTTCCATACACATCATATTTCTCTTCATCAAACTCAAGAACAACATCTTCTCCCTCAACCAAACCGGCATTAAAATCCCATGCTTCTTTAGACATTGGCTCACCGGGGGAATCCTGGAGTGCTATTTCTGGGGTATCAATTCCTAGATATCTTACGCGGGAATTCCTTGCATCATCTATTATTACTGTATCACCATCAATAACATCTATAACTTTGTATTCCTGGGAATTTGGAGCTTTATCACTATTTTCAAAAAAGTAATAGGATCCAAATATAATGATTACAACTATGAGATATAGTATCTTTCTTTGACTTCTATTCATGGAGTATCAATATCAGAGTCTTCACCTGACAGGATTTTTCTGCCGAAGGTAAGAAATCCAGTATGGCTTACCATTCTGTCTACAGGTCTTGTTTTACCAGTGCTCACTTGTATATACCTAAGCAGCAATTCGAGTGTTTCAATATATACAAAGTTATGCTTTTCCAAGTCTTCAACGCATTTTTCAACCTGATTATATGTTGGGGAAAGACTTGCGATTCGACCTCCACCTCTAACAGCTTTAGCTGCTGAGGCGATTCCGTCCCATGGAGAAGGCAAATCTAAGATGACAACATCAACATCTTCTTGATCAAAACCTTCTTGTGCCTGTTTTAATTTGAATTCTACATTGTCTGAGAAACCTGCATTTTCTATATTCATTTTTGCATTTTCTAGATGTTTCTCTCTAACATCATAGGTATACACCATGCCATCAGGGGCAACTGCATTTGCAAGAGCCATTGTAAGAGAGCCAGAGCCAGTACCACATTCGATAACCCTCATTCCTGGCCCAATGCCTGTCTTTAAAATTATATAAGCGGCATCCTTGGGATATATAATCTGAGTATGCCGTTTAACCTTCATCATCTTGTCCTCAAGCGTAGGCTCCAAGATTAAAAATGGCTCATCTAGATTAGTATAAATTTTCTCTCCATAGGACTTACCGATTGTTTCTCCAATAGCAAGCTCACCTTTGTGAGTACCCATTTTTTTGCCCTCTTCAACTGTTACAAGAAAAGTCTTGTTGTCAGGAGAGATTATAAGTATTTGATCACCAGATCTTATTTTCATTTGCCGCAAGAGTAATTCATATTAAAATAATTTTCAACCTTCCTCCGCAGGTTCAAAGAACGTAAAAAGCAAAAAGCCCAGAAATACCATTGCACCCGTAGCGATATACATCACCTCATACCCAAAATCTCTGGCAACAAGCCCTAGAGGAAATGCCAGAAAATTTATACCCATGCTATATGAGGCATTAAACGCTCCCATAGCTTTACCCCTTTCATCGGAGCCTGCCTTGTCTATAACTAACGCACTTAGCGTCGGATATAGGAATCCATAACCTATACTGAAAAACAGTGAAATTATGATTGCACTAAGTGGTGTATCTACAAAGTACATTGCTGCAAGAGATATTGAGACGGCGAAAAGACATGGTGAAGCTATAACTTTTCTACCTAAATTATCTGATACTCTTCCCCCAAATATTCTCACTGCAGTAACGGCTATTGTATATGTAAGGAAAAAGTAGAAAGCAGCCATGCCTTTAGATCTCAGGAATGTTGCAACAAAGTTAAGAATAGCCCCAAGTCCTCCAGCAAGTATCAAATTGGATATCAGGATTAGTGCATATCGTCTAGAAGCAATCAGACGGAAAAACCCCATTCCAAGTGGGTCTGTTGAAGGTTTAAAGTCACCATCACTTGTGAAAAGAGTAAGTACAAAAGCTATTAAGCTAAACAGTGACGCATATATAAAGAACATATAGAAGCTTGATGCTTCTATTATCATCTCTCCAATTGATGGCCCGACTGCATATGATGCAATAGTAAATGCACTAAATATGCCAAGACCTTCCGCCCTTCTCTCCGGTGGGATGTAGTCAGATACAAAAGTGCCCGCGGAAGTAAAAGCAAATGCAAAGGAGACCCCTTGAATGAAACGCAGCAAATAAAAAACAGGAGATAAATGAGATATGAAAAGATAGCCTAATGATACTGCAAACATAACACCGTAACCAAGGAGCATAAATCTTCTTCTTCCGTATTTATCGACTAAATATGCAACAAAAGGAATAGCACCAAGAGACGTGATACCAAATGAGCCCATTATGAAACCAATATTAGCTTCGTTACCACCTAAATCCTTAATATATATGGGCAGGAGAAAAAAAGCAGAAAAATTGCAAAAGAAAAAGAAGTTAGCCGCAGTGGCTAGAGTGAAATTCTTATATTGTGATGATGAGTAAGCCGAAGTCATAGTATTTTCAGCGCCCATAAAATAGTGCAAAGAAATAAGCTATAATTAGAGAAAGGAATAATACCTATAGACTTTGACAATGTATAATGACGTGATATATTTTCCCCCTTATTAATGAGCCGTTAGCTCAGTAGGTAGAGCAACTGCCTTTTAAGCAGTGGGTCGCAGGTTCGAATCCTGCACGGCTCATTCTTTGCCAGTCCCCATCGTCTAGTCTGGCCCAGGANNGCCGAAAACAGGGGTTCAAATCCCCTTGGGGACGCATAATTCCTCACCAGACAAATAGACTATCTTACAAGCTTGGATATCTGTTTGAACTCGTCAGTTCCAGCCGTTTCTAATAGTTGAAATAGAAATGCTTCTGTAGTACCTACAAAAGCTCCTGCTTTTTCAATGAGATTTATGCCTTTTTCCCAGTCAAGTTCACGCCTGGAAATCACAGCATCTGCTGGCACATAAACAGTGTAGCCTTTATTTACCATATCAATTGCAGTCTGTAATACACATACATGTGTTTCTACTCCGCATAATAGAACAGATTTTCTGCCTAGACCTTCAATTGCAGATTCAAACTCAGGTGAGCGAGCACAACTGAACACAACTTTTTCAACAGGTGAGAAATTATCGACAGAATCTTTTATCTCTTCGATTGTTGGACCCAAGCCTTTTGGATATTGCTCGGTCACAGTAACTGGGATATCGAGGACTTTTGCAGCCTCTAGTAAAATCTTCATATTCTTAAGATTTGTCTCTGTTATATCCTCAGGCATCGCTCCCATAAGTCTTTCCTGAACATCAACCACTACAAATGACGTATCTTCTTTGTTTATAAAATTCATAACATATCTCCTATGATAAAGATGTTCTTTTATTGATATAAAGCTTACTAGAAAGTGAATATATAAAATAAGGAGATTAAAGTAAAGGAAAAAGGGGGCAGTTTGGAAAGACTGCCCCAAATTTTGATATTTAAATTAAGCTTTGTGCTTAGCGAATTCTTCTTCGAATCTTGAAGCTAGTTCTTGGGCTTTTGCATCATACTCTGCTGGATCATCCCAGCTCTTTTTTGGCTCAAGTAGCTTTGCATCGACTCCGGGACAATCAATAGGCACCTGTAAGCCAAATATTTCGACTTCATTAAATGATCCTTTAGAAAGAGTTCCATCAACTGCAGCTGTAACTAAGGCCCTTGTTTGAGGAAGAGGCATTCTCTCCCCTACTCCATATGGGCCACCTGTAATACCGGTGTTTAAGAGCCATACCGTTGCTCCACTCTGTTCAAGCTTATCCTTGAGCATTCCTGCATAAAAAAGCGGTGGTCTCGGGAGGAAAGGAGCTCCGAAACAAGAGCTAAATGTAGCCTGAGGCTCACTAACTCCCCTTTCTGTACCAGCTACTTTGGCTGTGTAGCCAAGAGTGAAGTAATACATAGCTTGCTCTGGAGTAAGCTTTGAAATAGGTGGTAGCACTCCGAACGCATCATATGTGAGCATAAAGATTGTTTTAGGGATACCTCCTACTCCTTCAGGAACTATATTGGTTAAGGAATCAATTTGATATGCAACCCTTGTGTTTTCAGTATGCTCATCACTATCAAAGTCTATTTTCTTTGTTTCAGGGTCTATTTTCACGTTTTCAAGCACAGATCCAAACCTAAGTGAAGCATCATATATTTCGGGCTCTGTCTTGGCACTTAATTTAATCGCTTTTGCGTAGCATCCGCCCTCGAAGTTAAACACCCCATCATCAAACCAGCCGTGTTCATCATCACCAATCAATGCACGGTCAGGGTCTGCAGAAAGGGTAGTTTTACCTGTCCCAGACAAGCCAAAGAATAGTGCAACATCACCATCCTTTCCGACGTTTGCTGAGCAATGCATTGGAAATACGCCTTGTCTAGGAAGAAGGAAATTTAGTGCGGAAAAAGCAGATTTTTTCATCTCACCTGCATATTCCGTTCCACCGATTATTGCCATTTTCTTCTCAAAATTCAATATGACAAATGTCCCTGAGCGCGTCCCATCAGTCTCTGGATCGGCCTGCAGTCCTGGAGCACTAAGTACAGTAAAACCTATTTCCTTATGAGGCAACTTTTCAGGACTAGGTCTTAGGAAAAGATTATTTACAAAAACATTATGCCATGCATATTCGTTAATGATACGAACATTTTTCTTATAATCAGGATGCGCACCAACTTGTAAGTCTCTTACAAAAAGGTCTTTACCTTCGTAGTATTCAAGAATTTTTTTATGCAGTGAATCGAAGTGCTCAGGGGAAATCGCTTTATTTACAGGGCCCCATAAAATATCATTTTCTGTTCCGGGTTCCTTTACAATAAATCTATCGGCCGGAGAACGCCCAGTATGTGTACCAGTATATGCAACAAGTGTTCCGCCTTCTGCTATTAACCCTTCATCCCTTCTTATAACCTCTTCATATAGAGTAGGAATTGGAAGGTTATAGTATATCCTTCCAGGGTTTTTGATTCCATGCTGCTCTGCAAGATCTTTATATGTTAATTTTTGCAATTCCCTAATTCCTCCATTATTTCATCTCAATATACTGAATTAATAGAAACATACCTTGAAAGGGAGTAAATATTATACAAGGATACGCACTTTGGCAAGAATATTGGATAACGGGCTATGCGAACTTAACTCAAGAGAATATACAACAAACTTATAAATGATAGTTTAAAGGCTTTTTTCGGTAGTTGAAATCAATAAACATATACTATATATATAATAATTATAGGATAAAAAAAGCGACTTAATTTCTATTGAATCTTGAATAATTCTGGGCTCTTCCGTAGCTGTCTTGAAATCACGTTCATTTGACCTCAACACTTATTTATGCTATCTTGTTTCAGTCTGGTGCCAAAAGCTGGGATGGGAGATCACAAAGTAAAATGACGTTCAAAGTAGGAAAAAAAGCGGTATACCCTGCCCACGGGGTTGTCCAAGTTAAAGCGGTCGAATCAAAAGAAATCTGTGGTACTAAGAAAGATTTCTATATTCTTCAGGTAATTGACAGCGATGTAACTGTAATGGTACCCACCGACAATGCAGAATCTGTGGGCCTACGTCCAGTAATTTCTAAAACTCAAATCACAAGAATTTATAAAATCCTTAAAAACAAAAGTAAAGACTCAGAGCTTCAAAATGGCCACCAGAGCTGGAACAAAAGGTACCGTGAATACTCCGACAAGCTCAAGAGCGGTGATATTTTCGAAGTAGCAAATGTTCTAAAGGATATAAATCTTCTCCAAAATGATAAAGACCTCTCATTCGGAGAGAAAAGAATTATGGATTCAGCTCTCTCTTTACTAGTTAAAGAAATATCGATTGCAAAAAATCTAAAAGAAGAATCTGTCACAAAAGAAATAGATAAGATTCTAGCTACTGCTGGCTAAGCTTTCTCAATCTTATACTCTCAGAATATGTCAAACAGCATTCTAGACATAGAAACAGCTCTTAGACTCAAACGATTCAACTTCCGCACACAATCTAAGGTAAGTGGTTACAAAGCAGGAATTCATAAAAGCCACTATAATGGAATAAGCCCAGACTTTTCTGAACACAAACAATACAACAGAGGGGATGAGTTAAAACAGATAGACTGGCGTCTCTACGGAAGACATGATCGTCTTTATGTGAAGAAGTTTGAGGATGAAGTAAATATGCGTTGGTGCATATTGATCGATAAGAGTGCATCAATGGACTATGGAGAGAATTCTTATAACAAATTTAATTATGCCAAGAAACTAGTTGCAACTCTTTCATATTTACTTCTAAAGCAGGGCGATGCTGTAGGATTAATAGCTTTCTCAGAAAGTGGTATAGAAATTATACCACCAAGATCAGGTAGCCATTTTATTACCCCTATAGTGGACAAATTAAATGAGCTAGAAACATCTGGCAAATCGGGGTTAGAAAAACCCATCTTGAGTGCTCTTGAGACATATAGATCAGATGCATCATTCGTTATAGTTTCAGATTTTCTGCTAGAAGCTGAAACTATTGCAAAATCAATAAAACTCGCAAGAAACTCAAAAAAAGAAATTTCTCTATTTCACGTATTACATCCTGATGAAACGGATTTTAATTTCAGCGGATCAATTGAATTCGAAGATTTAGAAACTAAAGCAAAGGTTATTGTAGACACTACTTCCCTTAGACATACTTATATAAAAAGAATGGGGGAATTCATCTCTAACTTGAAGGACATATGCCATGAGAACAAGACAAGATATGTTCCTTCACCTACAGATCAGTCGATTGAGAAATCCCTTATACAAATAGCGGATAAGTAGAGAGCAAAATTGAATTTATCCTTCTTAAGTCCTTTATTCTTCATTGGTTTGGTAGCATTGGCACTGCCTATAATAGCACATCTTATATCAAGAAAAAGTGGAGTTAGAAAAAGCTTTCCAGCCATCAACTTTCTTATATCATCACAAGGTGATCTAGCAACTAGATCGAGGCTGAAAGATTTAATATTGCTGCTTTTACGAGCTTTGATATTAGTATTAATAGTGCTTATTTTTGCAAAACCGGCAGTTTTTTCTTTCTCAGCAAAAACGGACAACACTCCTAAATCCATAGCAATTGTTATAGATAATTCTTTTAGCATGGGTTATGAGAACAACTTTGAGAATGCACAGAAAAAAGCAAAGGATATAATCGACTTAATACCAGATGGAAGTTTTACGTTGGTTGCCCCATTAGTAATTAATAACGAAGAGGAAAAAGTAACTATTCAGCAAATAGGCAGTCTCAAAAGAGATGTTCAAGATATAAAGCTATCAAATAGCTACACAAATAATAACAAAAGACTGCTTGATATATACTCTAAATTACAGAAAACGCCGAATGAAACAAAAGAATTAATCTTTATTACAGACCTTCAACAAAACGGCTGGCAAAATAAAGAATTTGAGTTTCCCTGGTTAGAAATTATAGATATTTCTGCGAGATCTGAGAACCCTAATCATGCTGTAACTGATATTGATGTAGATTATAATGAGAGATCAATCAGACTCCAAAGCACTATATCTAATTTTTCTGATGATACAGTAACGGAGCTCTTAACAAAAACAACTCTTGATGATAATGAGATCAGAGAAAATGTTGATATCCGGCCTAATGATAGCATAAGAATAGAGGTCAATTTTAGAAACCCTGATAATCTGAACAGCACTGGATCTGTTGAAACTAAAAATGACAAAATCAAGGTAGACGACATTAGATACTTTATCTCAGATGGAGTGGGAGAGAATCCCAAAAATTTAGTTGTCGATGGTGATCCAAGAGAGGACTCAAGACTCAGTGAGACTTACTATTTAACCCAAGCCCTTGAAACAATCTCTGAGACCACCGGAACTCAGGTAACAATAATAGATAATGGTGCGTTTTTGAGTGAAGAACTATCTAAATATGGGGTCATATATCTAGCTAATGTAGGTGACATAACCCCAAGGGCTGCAAAAGAACTTGAGAATTTTGTAGTCAATGGGGGAACAGCTGTCATATTTTTAGGAAACAGTATAAGAGCAAGTTCTTATAACACTTTATTAAAAACAATACTTCCTGTAGAGATACAAAGTATCTACGAAAGCAACGCATCACTTAGCACTAATAACTCTAGAGTATTTTCCAAAGAAATTAGCAACAAAATTAGCCAAATACAAATTGAAAAACTATTTAACTCAACCGCTGTTCCCGAGGCAGAAGTGCTGATTTACACTTCTGACGAAAGTCCATTTTTGGTTACAAAGCAATATGGCATAGGAAACACATTCATATTCACATCTACGGTAGATACAAGCTGGAACAATCTCTCAATAACACCGGTATTTCTACCCATTATTAAAAAGATTTATGACATTCCTACCTTAAAGAAAAACAAGGGTAGGCATTACCTCGTTAATGATGTTGTAAAAATTGATTCAAACAATGAAGGAAAAAAACTAGTTGTAATAGATCCGCTTGGTGATAAACATAATATTGGAAGTAATTCAGATGAATTTAAGCAAACCATGATTCCCGGGATCTACACAGTGGTAAGTGGTGGAGAATTTAGTTATAAGTTTGCGGTTAATATAGACCCAAGAGAATCTAACCTCGAAAAACTGCCGAAACTTTCCGAGGAGAATGAATTGGTTCAACAAGCGAGTATTGTGAAAGTATTCAAGGAAATTTGGCGTTATTTTCTTTGGGGTGTAATAGCGCTGTTCGTATCAGAATCCTTATGCAGAGCAATATTCAGATAGAAACATCAATTAACTAAACTCACACCGTCTAGATTGTCAGGTATTGGTTGACCTAACAAGCTTAAAATGGTCGGGAATACATCTACGGTTCTGATATGATCCCTATTGAGTTTTGTATTAATAACAAGTGGCACGATCATATGGTCTCTAAACAAAGCACCGTGAGAAGAACAATGCTCAGGCTTCTCATGCCTTGCTCTAAGGTCATATCCATGATTCGCACTCAACACCAGGTCACCAGTACGAGGGCTCTCTAGCAGCTGTATTATCTGAAGAAGAGCATCAGGATATTCAGTGTTGTATGTGATGTCTAATGCTTCTTCCTGAGACATCTTTTTGGGTATGCCATTATAACCAAAAGGANNCCAAAAGGATCTCCATTTATCTTTTCATAATTCACATTACCCTCATCATCGAGCCATGCGCAAGACTCGCCTCTTGAGCTCTTTATTCTTGATCTACCCATCTCATCTAACCCAGCTACGATATCAATTTCTTCTCTCTCTATGAAATTATCTACAAGATTTCCTAGTTCCTCAAAAGTTGATTTCCTACCCCAACCATCTTTGCTCTTAACATATATATTTGCCATAGCATTACCTGAAATTAGACATCCTCCATCAGCATCCCAGAAATGTCTAAAAACATTAGGATAGTAGAAAGTCTTATAACCCTGGTTGTTCATAAATTCTAAGGAGTCAAAATGTGAATGTGTTTGAGTCAAACCGTGATCACTTGATATTACTATTAATGTTTCCTCAATCCTTCCCTTACTCTCGAGACTATTTGCAAGCAGCCCTACTGTATTATCAATTCTTCTGTAGGAGTCAACAACACTTTGGTGGAAAGGATGGTTTATGTGAGAGTACGTATCAATGCCCAAAAACACGGTATATACATAATCTGGCAATTGATTTAAGGATTGCAGCAAAATACGCTCCGCCACTAAATCAACCTCATTTGTTTTATCAGTAAAATGACTTTTAACTTTATAGAAAAGCTTAGAGAACATAGTCTTATCATTCTTTAAACTTACTCCTCTTGAGAGCTCATTGAATATGTTCACACTTCGTGGAAATATCTCAAAAACCGTTTTATTATCTAAGGTAATATCTGAGTTCATAAAGTATGTCTCAAGACCTATATAACTCCTAAAGCGCTCAAATGAGAACGTTTTCTCTTCATACTTATTCCTATCCATCCATCTAATACCAGGCAAATTACACCGACCAGGATATTTGCCCAAAATGTATGGTGTGTAAGCTGGGCCTGTAGTTGAGGGAAAAACAGTGACGGCTTCTCTATAAGATCCCTTTTCTAAAATATACTTAGATATGTTCGGAAGTTCGCCTCTTTTGAGCAGATCAGAGAAGACATCAGCTCTTGCCCCGTCGGCCATAATAAATATGCAGCTTTTATATTCAGACATTATATTCGTCCCAATTGAATAGCATACGCAAGTATGCTATATGAAATACGTATCATATGTCTCTCTAATCTTATTCGTCTTGGATATATATTTTTCTTTTAATTTTTGACCGTCCTGTTCCATATTCATCTCTGAGGCCAGTTTTTCAAAATCGCTCTCATATAACTCATTAATAGAACGATCATGGAGAAGCCTAAGAATATTCTCCATCATTTTCAAGAAATAAAGACCTTCCTTTAAAATCTTATATTCCTTATTTTCTATAAGCCCATTCGTATTTAGAGCATCTAAAGCATCAACAGTATTCTGAACTCTTAGATCTTTGTATTCACTGCCATATTTTAACTGAAGCATCTGCACAAGAAACTCAATATCTACAGTTCCGCCTTTTCCTGTTTTGATATTGCGCTTGATTGTAGTCTCTTTTGCAAGTTCCTTTTCCATTCTGGAACGCAAACGGTAAATTTCTCTATAAAAATCCTCAGGATATGGTTCACCATACACAAACTGTTGAACTGCTTTCATTACCTTCTTTGCCAGTTGCTTATCACCAGCAGATGGAATTGCTCTAATCAATGCTTGCCTCTCCCAAATCTGAGCACTTTCTTCATGATATTCCTTAAAAGATTCAAAAGAAGTTACCAATGCTCCTGAGGTCCCGGAGGGCCTAAGACCCATGTCAATCTTATAAGCAAACCCCTCGCCAGTTGGAACAGAGAGAACTGATATCACTTTTTGTCCTAGCTTAGAATAGAATTCGTGATCATTACCGTCATAAATAAAAATCACATCCAAATCAGAATTATAGCTCATCTCCTGACCACCCAGTTTTCCCATTCCCAGAACCAACATACGCATTTTTTTACTCTTACGTTTTTTATTATCAGCAACAAGATCCAATGCCAATTCGAGCCCCACTTCCAGCACAGTCTCAGCTATCATAGCTAAATACTTACCAACATAGAATGGATCTACTTCTCCGTTCAAATCTCTAAGGCATATCTTAAGAGTCTCTACATGCTTAAATTTCCTTATAGTATCTAACTGATCTTCGTAGTCCTTTGCATCAGACATGCTTTGCTCAAGATTTTCAAGCATCTCCTCTTTGGAACCAAATTCTGTCCTAACATCTCTTAGTGTTATGACATCAAGATACTCCGGATGTCTGATTAAAAAATTAGAAAGATAGCCGCTGGTAGAGAAAAGTTTGGCCAACAATTTGATGATGTCAGGGTTCTCTAGAAGTACTGAATAAATTGAGGACCTCCAGCCAATCCCAGAGATAAACCTTTCAAGATTCACAAGTGCTGAGTCAGGGTCAAAAGATTTTAATATCTCTGCTAGAAATGCTGGTATAACTTTTTTTGTAGTTAATTTTCCAGATTGCGTTAGACCTCCCAATCTGGGATCAAGTAATTTTGAGAATATATCGATTGCACTTTCAGGATTTTTAAAACCAAGCGATCTCAAATTCTCTACTGCTTGCTCCTCATCAACATTTCCAGAAGTTAAAAAGTCCGCCAGCTCCCAAAATTCTTTTCCGACTTCTTCTGTTTGTCTGGACGGCTCAAAGAAGAGGTGCTCATAAATATTTGATACCGTTTTAGTATTTTGAAGATATAATTCTTCAAATTCAGTTTCATTTGAAAGACCACACCTTTTAGCCAGAATTTCTATATCTTCTGATGATGATGGGATCCTGTGAGTTTGCCTTTCATCAACTAATTGGATTGAGTGCTCTACTTTCCTCAAAAACAGATAACAAGAAGTTAAAGACTCAAATATTTCTTGATCGATAATATTTAACTTCCTTAGTTTCTTAAGAGCAAATAAAGAATTCCTCTCCCTAATACCGGCTACTTCTCCGCCATTAACCAGTTGGAGAGCCTGAATAAAAAATTCTATTTCCCTTATCCCTCCCTTACCGAGTTTCACATCCCGCTTTTTTTGAAGCTTATCGAGCTTGGTCTTCATATCCTTTAATTCCTCAATTGATTGATAATCGAGAAACTTCTTATAAACAAAAGGTTCCATCTCTGAGATAAACTCATCACCCAAGGCTATATCTCCAGCAATTGGTCTTGCCTTAATCATAGCAGCCCTCTCCCAAGTATCTCCCCAATAAAAATAATGCTCAACCGCACCCTCAATTGGTACAGCTATTGAGCTTTTACTCCCCCCCGGCCTAAGTGCAAGGTCGACTCTATAAAGAAAGCCGTCTTCCGTTACGGAGCTTAAAAGCTTTGTTACACGCTCGGCAAGTTTGAAAAAAGGCTCAGGATTTCCATTGTCCCTGTAGAGATAAATGAGATCAATGTCAGAGCTAAGATTAAGTTCTCTTCCACCAAGCTTGCCCATGCCCAAAACAACAAATTCTCCACTAGACTTGGTATCTAATTCTTGGCTATAAAACCTAAATGCAGACTCGACAATACCACTTGCAAGATCTGAGAGCTCTTCCATAGTATCACTAAACGGGCAGAGATCCATGATGTCTCTATATATGATTCGAGAGAACTCTCTGTACTTGTATAGTCGTAACTCAGTGCTCAGGGCTTGCTCATTGTCGACCTTCTTTCTTATAGAATCTGTCTCACGAATGATTTGAGATGCAGTTTTTTTCTTTTTGATTTTGTTTGGTTTGCTTAGATAATCAAGTACATCTGGATCCTTTAGTATAACTCTTCCTAGAAAACAGCTATAAGAAGATAACATCTCGAGAATTTCGGCTTTTTTAGACGATATTTTCTTATGTTCTTCCTTATATCGCTCAAGTGTATTTCTGGAATTATCGGGGTTCGGTAAAACTTTATTCAACTTCTATCTTCCTACTCCTACTTTTTCGAGTTCTTTTGCCCTTATTCTTTTCTTTTTCTTTAACTTGTTCCGTAATGTCTGTTAGCAGCTCAAAACCTCTGTCTGCAACTTTAGAGGGCAAATCTCTTAGGAACTTTCTTCCATCTTCATTATCGAGAAGATCCCTTGTGCCTTTTATAGCAAACCCAGCTCCTACAACAAACTCTGCGGCACTCGTAATAAAATGCTCCCCGGCTCGACTTAGATTAGTTAAGTCTACTTTAGGCTCGCTACCCTTTTTTGTACGTCTGCTTTGTTTTCTAGGCATATTAGACCCCTGACAAACTAATTACGTACTCGCTCGTAAGAAAAATTAAGTATATATAGATTCTACCATAAAGAGTGAAAATTATAGAAAGTACAAGTTAACTAAAATAATAAGGGTCTACATCTATTGAGCATCTAACATTGGATGAGAGTTTTGAGACATGTGAGATGAACTGCTTAGAGAAACTGTGAAGAACTCCTGTATTAGAAGATTTAAACAGTATTTGGAAACGGAAACGGTTTCTGATCTTATATATTGGGCATGGTGAAGGACCTAGTATTTCAAGTGCTCCAACATCTAGTTTTGAAAGCATTGCACGAGCCAATTTACCAGATTCATTTACAAAATGTTCTGTTTCTTCCTCAAATCTTCCAGAGAATCTAATATTAATAAGCCTAGAGAAAGGTGAATAATTGAGTTCTTCTCTAAGTTTAAGCTCTAGTTCTAAAAATGCCTTACTATCCTGAGTGGTTGCATAAATTATGGTTGGATGATCAGGGTTATATGTTTGAACAATCACCCTTCCAGGATGATCACCTCTTCCAGAACGCCCCGCTACCTGAGTAACAAGCTGAAAGGTTCTCTCACCTGATCGAAAATCGGGTATACCAAGAGAGATGTCTGCTGAAATAACCCCTACAAGTGTAACACCCGGAAGGTCATGGCCTTTTGCTACCATCTGCGTGCCAATTAGTACATCTATCTTGCCACGCTCAAGTCTTGAATAAAGACTCATTAGTTTGTTTTTTCCACTTGTGGCATCCCGGTCCATCCTTGCAACGGTTGCATCAGGTAATATCCTTCTGACTTCTTCTTCAACCTTTTGAGTTCCAATACCGATAGCTCTTAGAGTTTCTCCGCAATTAGCACAGTCAGGGATAGATTTCTCCGAAAGGCCGCACATATGGCACTTTATAGAATCGTCCTTCGCATGATATGTTAGCGAAACAGTGCAGTTTGGACATTTAAGAATATCACCGCAGGCATCACAGATAAGGAGACCTGAGTAACCTCTTCGGTTTAGAAAAAGAATAGTTTGTTTTTTCTCTTCGAAGTTGGATATGATTGATTTCTTAAGTGTCTCAGAGAACACTTGACCTGACTCATTCTTCATATCAGCAATTTCAATCTTCGGTAAGGATTTATCTTCTACGCGAAGTGGTAAACTAAGGTACGAGTATCTATTCTTCATTGCGTTGCTGTAAGATTCCACAGATGGTGTGGCAGATCCTAGAATAACTACTGAGTTTGTCATTCTACCAAGAACCAAGGATAAGTCCCTTGCGTTATATGATGGGGCTTCTTCCTGCTTGTAGGTTGTCTCATGCTCCTCATCAACAATTATGATTCCCAGATTCTTAAGTGGGGCAAAGATGGCAGATCTTGCTCCAATTACTACTTTAACCTCGCCTCTGCTTGCCATTCTCCAAGCATCAAAACGCTCCCCGTCAGACAATGCACTATGAATAACTGTCACCTGGTTTCCAAACCGGGCTCTGAATCTCTTTACCAACTGTGGTGTAAGCGATATCTCGGGCACAAGTACTAGCGCTTCTCTATTTTTTTTAATAACCTCTTCAATAGAGCGTAGATATACCTCCGTTTTACCACTTCCAGTAACACCATGAAGTAAAAATGGTCTATATTCTTCCTCTGTTATTGCTGAAATAATCTTGTTGCAGGCAATATCTTGATCCAAGGTTAGCTCATGGGGATTTTCACCAGAGATATCAATATTTGAGAACGGGTCTCTAGAAATTTCCTGATGCTCAATCTTAATAAACTTATTCTCTTCAAGCCACGGTAAATGAGTACCCACATTTCCAAATATCTCTTTTAAGTATTCCAGTGAGACCCTTTTAATACCTAGTATAAACTTAAGAATCTCAGCCTTAGCAGGTTTTCTATCAAGCAACTTACTTTGAAGACTTGCTCCGTCCATTGCTACAATAATTTTTTCAGTTTTTACTTTTGTGTCTGATTCGATTTCGTAGTTGAACTCAATCAACCCTCTTCTATTAAATGAATTCAGAAGTTCATTTGATGTATTCTCCACAAGGTTTAACAACTTTTGAGAGGTAATCTCACCAGAGTTGAATATTGTATTTAGTAAATGTACTTCATGATCTGTTAGCCTCTCATCATTAAGTGCTTTTTCACCGTTGCTTGTAATTCTAATGAGTCGCTTAAGACTTACTCCAAGACCTCCGGGATGTGCCGCTTTAAGCACTATACCTAAAGAGCTGATGTAGTAGCTTGAGACCCATTTTAAAAACTCAAGCCGCTTTTCATCAAAAAGCGGTTCGTCATCAATGATGTCGAGAATGTTTTTTAGCTTTATATCGGAAGGAGGATCACCCAGTCCTACAATAAATCCTATAGATTTTCTATTATGAAAGGGAACAAGAACCCTTTTGCCAAGCTTAACACCCTCTTTTAAGTGCTCTGGGACGCTGTAGGAATAATACTCTTCTCCTGGTATCGGAATTGCGACTTGAATACTATCTTCCATATAATCTTGGATTCTAATTGGTTTTGGGCCGTGATTCAATAGAGTAAATCTAAATTGATAATTCACAGCATGTCGGCAATAAGCAGATTATTTCAATAACAACAGCTAGTTAAGGAACGAGTCTCAAAGAGTCCATAAACGCATCTACTGGTCTCGCAGAACCTTCAAACCTTTCACCATAAGTCTTACCATTCTCAAGCTTAAGCACTCCTCTCGGACATACCACACTACACACTCCGCATCCTACACAAGAGGCACGAATAATATTTTTACCCTGCTGAGCGTAGGCTCTTACATCTATTCCCATCTCGCAATATTTTGAGCAGTTTCCACAGGATATACATTGTCCTCCGTTAGTAGTAATTCTAAAGTGAGAAAAATAGCGCTGGAAAATTCCTAATGTTGCGGCAAGCGGACACCCAAACCTGCACCATACCCTACTTCCCATAAGCAGATAGAAACCAACTCCCATTACTCCTGAGAAGATTGCTCCTATAAAAAATCCATACCACTTAGCTGCAGAACCTGAGAAACTTCCTAGTACAGCACCCTGAGTAAAAGAGTGAATCCAAAGTGAAGCGTTTCATATTATCATAATCATATGAGGAATTTCATGAACAAAAGATGCGGTCAGCATATAATTCGACTCATATAATAGCAATAATGGAAAAGTTTATTACTAATGTTTATAAGGCCTTAATATTTGTAATATATTGTAAAAAGTACTGACTGTTGACATTATTTGTATCAGGACATATTCTTTAATGAATTTGAATGCCGAAAGGATACGGAGCAAAAAATGGGCAGGCTAGAAAGACTGCTTAATAAAGCTAACGATTTTAAAGAAGCGGGCCGTTTCAAGGAAGCTCTTAAAGAGCTTAAAAAAGCAATTGATATTGCACCCCATGACCCTGATGTATATCTTTCAATTGCACTCACCTATGACGCAATGGAAGATTTTGAAACATCAATCCACTACTTTAGAAAAGCACTAAATTTAAATTCCGAGGATCTATATATATGGACCCAGCTCGGCATTACTCTATCTAGAATGAGTAGGTATAGCGAATCTATAGACTGTTTTGAGAATGCCCTGGAGATCGATAGTGAGAATGTTTTTGCCAAATGGCATCTAGCGCTAGCATATAGAACAATAGGTCTATATGAAGATGCACTTGTCAGATTTGAAGAATGTCTTAATTCTGAATCTGAACTCGACTATATTAAAGATGAAATATTTTATCAGTTAGGACTATGCTATTTTGATATGGGATGGACAAAAGAAGCTCTTGTTGAATTAAGTAAACACGTTGAAATCTGCCCTAGTGATAACTGGGCCCACCTCTCAATTGGCAATTGTTATTTTGACTTTGGATGGATTGATGAGTCTGCTGCAAAATTCAGAGAAGTAATTGTTGCCTCCCCCAACTTTATTCCGGCTTATAACTCCCTAGCATTTTCACTAGCAGAGAAGGGCTGGTATGACGATGCTCTTGAAGTTCTTCGGACAGCTCTTCAGATAGCTCCTGAGGATGAATCAGTAAAAGATAATATGGATTATATTCAATCTATGAAAGATGACGATGATGGCAATAAAGGACTTGTCTTACTCTCTATCATTATGCAGATGATTAAAAATCGGAAAGACAACTCCTCGGAAAAGATTTGACCTATCCGGGGCTATTTAGTCATCCTGTATTGATTCTTTTGCATATTCCCTACCCTTACTAGTCAATATAAGTCTTCCATTATTTACTAGAAGCAAACCGTTACTAACAGAATAATTTACTACACGACTAGCAAAATTTTCTTTCCATCTTAAATTTTTTTCTAAGTGCTCTATTTGAGACTCAACTTCTTCATCTTCAGTCCCTTCATGGTTCAGTAAATGTATAGACAACATTTTGCCTGCAAACTCCCATCTTTGGTGAGACCTTCTTCTGGCAATAGCAACTATTCCTCTCTCAGGAGCAAAAAGAAAAACAACTATGAACAGAAACCCTGCCATAGTAGCCATGGAACCTGCAATATTCGCATCAAACAATATTGCCAGCCAAAAGCCTGAAATTGAGCTTAATATGCCAAGAAAAACACTTATCAAAATCATCTTAGAGAGGTTGTCAGTTAAAAGGTAAGCGGCTGCAGGAGGGGCAATCATAAGCGCTACTACCAAAATAGATCCTACAGCGTCGAATGCACCTACTGCTGTTACCGAAACAAGACTCATTAGACCATAGTGGATAAGTCCAGGAGAGAACCCAAGCGCCGCAGCAAGACCAGCATCAAAAGTAGCAATCTTAAGTTCTTTATAGAAAATCGATACAAAAGCCAAATTGAGCAATAAAATTGCACTCATTACATAAAGTGATTTAGGACCTATATCACTGCCAAAAACAATCAAGCGATCGAAAGGAGCAAAGGCAAGCTCTCCCAGTAGCACGGCATGAACATCTAGATGAATATTCCATGCATAGCGAGCAATTAGAATCACACCAATACTAAAAAGAACTGGGAATACAAGGCCTATTGAAGCATCTTCTTTAACAAGGCGTGTTTTATTTAAAAGCTCAACCAAACTTACAGTAACGACTCCACTTAAAGCCGCACCAATAATTAATATTGGTGAGGAAATATCCGGTATAACAAAAAATGCAAGCACTATACCCAAGAGAATTGCATGGCTAATTGCATCACTCATCATAGCCATCCTACGGAGTACCAAAAAAACACCTGGAATTGCGCAAGCTCCAGCAACAACACATGCTATAAGCTGTATTTCAAATTGCTCAAAGCTCATTATTTATTACCTTCCCTAAGGGTTATCAAATTACGGGCCTGAGCAATACCGGCCTTTGTAAGTGCCCACTCATCTGAATTCACAGAACTTACTAGTCCTTGTTCTTCGAGTTTTTTGAGACTTTTTTCAACCCCACCTCTACCTGAACCCATAAGTTTAAGAACTGCAATTGAATGTGCGTGCTCTGGATCATCATGAGCAGAGGCAAGAGAATAAAGATCTTCAAGTATTGCTTCAACACGAAGCCTGCCTCGACTCCTTCTCTCTCTAATCCAATTCCAGACAAGGCCTCTTCGTGGAGCAAAGAAAAGAGATACCAAAACTATTGTACTAATACATAAAACTATTGTAGGACCTGTAGGTAAGCGCTGAACACTGCTGCTTAGCAATGCACCTACCACGCCTGCAAGCGCTCCAAAGCTTGAGGATAAAAGCACCATTGTCCCAAGTCGGTCGGTCCATTGTCTAGCAGCTGCAGCCGGGGCTACAATCATAGCACTCATAAGAACTACTCCTACAGTCTGCAGACCCAAAACAATTGCAAGTACAATCAGTGTAGTAAGCAAAATATCTAGGAGTTTCATTGGAAAACCTAAAGTTGCTCCAAAGTCGGGATCAAAGCTTAAAAGCTTAAACTCCTTCCAGAATACCAACATCACCCCAATTGCTATTGCTCCAAGAACACCCATGGTTATTACATCACGCTCAAGCAAAGCTGCTGCCTGGCCAAATAAGAACTTATCAAGCCCGGCTTGAGTAGCATCAGGCATCTTCTGAATAATAGTTAATAGAACAAGACCAAATCCGAAAAATACAGACAGCACAAGTCCTAGAGCACTATCGAATTTTACTCTAGTAAGCCTCACAATGCTCATTATTAGAAGAGTCCCAATCCACCCAGCAATAGCTGCTCCGATAATAAGAACTAGGCTAGACTTGCTACCGGTAAGCAAAAAAGCCAGTCCAATACCCGGCAAAGCTGCATGAGACATAGCATCACCCAGCAGACTTTGTCTGCGAAGAACAGCATATGCTCCAAGCGCTCCACTCACTATTCCCAAAACCGCAGAGCCAAGCGCTACGGTTCTGAGCGTATAATCGAATAGCAAATTGTTAAAAAGGGAGATGAAATCCATTTTCCTACCCAGTGAGGAGATTTATATTGGATCCCCCATTTTCTCCATTATGTTTGAGGAAAGAAACACGTCCACCATAGGTAAGCTTTAATTTATCCTCTGTGAAGACTTCTTTGACTGGACCGCTTGCTATTAGCCTTACATTTAATAGTGTAGCCCAATCAAAATACTCAGGAACTGTTTGTAGGTCATGATGTACCACAACAACTGTTTTTCCAGATTTTCTTAGTTCTTGTAAAAGTGATACGATTGCTCGCTCTGTAGTTGCATCAACACCCTGGAAAGGCTCATCCATAAGATAAACTTGAGCATCTTGAACAAGGGCACGTGCGAGAAATACACGTTGCTGTTGTCCGCCTGAGAGCTGACTTATTTGGCGCTCGGCATATTGTAACATTCCAACCTTATCTAGTGCTTGCAGTGCCATCTCTTTTTCTTTTTTCCCAGGACGCCTCATCCAACCAAGCGAACCATAGCGTCCCATCATAACAACATCGCCTACGTTGGTGGGGAAGTCCCAGTCTACACTGCCTCTTTGAGGCACATAACCCACAAGCCGCCTTTGTTCAGATGAAGCTTTACCGTAAATCTTAATTTGGCCTGCAGCAGTATTCACCAGATTTAAAATAGCTTTAATTAGAGTAGTCTTCCCTGCTCCATTTGGGCCAACAATTGCCATTAACACACCTTCTGGAACTGATAAATCAATATCCCATAGTACAGGTTTTTCTCTATATGCTACTGTTAAGTCTTCTACTTCTATTGCATTCTTGCTCATTTCAGAATCCTTATTTATGATTCACCGCCCTGCCCCAGTGCATCTACAATCGTATTTATGTTATGACGCACCATTCCTAAATAATTACCTTCTGGAGTTCCAGGATTACCCATAGCATCTGAGAAAAGTTCACCACCAACTACAACATCAAACCCTTTTGATTTAACAGCAGCCTGCACTGCCTCGATATACCTTGGGGGAACTGAAGATTCTACAAAAATTGCGGGGATGCGTCGCTCAAAAATAAATATTGCCAGCTCCTGAACATCTGAAGTTCCCGCCTCGGACTCTGTACTAATTCCTTGTAGCCCCTTAACTTCAAATCCGTAACCCTTTCCAAAGTAATTAAATGCATCATGAGCTGTAATGAGAACTCTCTTGTCCTCTGGCAAGCTATCTGCTCTCTGTTTTACATATTCATTTAAGGAAGACAATTCCTCTAAATATGCATTAGCATTTAGGGTGTATTTCTCAGAATTTTCAGGATCCATCTCTATCAAAGTTTCTTTAACAACACCAACAGTGTTCATCCATAGCTCAACGTTAAACCAAATATGGGGATCATAGTTTCCTTCATATTCCGGAGGTGTTAATAGTTTATTTTTATCCACTACTTCTGCTACCGCAACAGTGTCGATACCCCTTTTGTTCATCTGCTCAAAAATCTCGGCCATTTTGCCTTCCAAATGAAGCCCGTTATAAAAGATCACATCTGCCTTAGATAGTAGAGCCACATCACCCGCACTAGCTTTATATAGATGTGGGTCTACCCCAGGACCCATAAGCCCTCTGACTGTAACATTATCTCCTCCAACTACAGACACCATGTCAGCAATCATTCCAGTCGTAGCAACTATATTTAATTTGCCACTGCTAGAATCATTCGCACTTTTGTCATTACCTGAAGAGCAGGCAACAAAAAGAATCGAAAATACAGCAATCATTAAATATCTAGAAACCGTCATTGTGAAACCTCCTTTTTGGAGCTTCTAACATCAGTTACAAATACATACTGTGCTGCGCCCGGACCTAAAATGTGCTCAGATCCATCGACTTTGATCTTTATAGGTCCATTAAAAGGTTCAATGGAAACTACTTTAAATTTTGTCTTGGGATATAACCCCATTTTGCCAACGTATCTTAGTAAATCTGGGTCATGGTCACTCACCTCATCAACCACTGCGCTCTGTCCAGGTCTTAAATCTGCCAAAGGAATTGAATCGAGTTCTAAGATTGTCCCATCACGACTAGGAATAGGAGACCCATGAGGATCTCTCGTAGGATAGCCAAGAGCTGCATCCATTCTATCTTCTAGATCCTCAGACAGCACATGTTCCCACTTTTCAGCCTCATCATGTACTTGATCCCATGGTACCCCCAGCGCTTCAGCTAAATATAGTTCTATCAGGCGATGATGTCTTATCACCTCTAATGATATCTTAAGACCAGCTTTTGTGAGTTTCACACCTTGATAACGTTTATGTGTTATAAGTTTTTTTTCAGAGAGTTTCTTAATCATGCTAGTAACTGAGGCTGGCGCAACATTTAGCTTCTCTGACAAAGAATTAGTAGACACCTTCCCACTCTCTTTTTGAATTTCATAAATAGCTTTTAAGTAATCTTCAATTGACTCTGTATACATTTTTAATTTCCTAAAAGATAATTTAGCTATATCTAAAAAATATAAACTTGAATAGCACTCTGTCAAGCAATATTATAGTTAGAAAAGAAAAGTAAAAGCGGTCGTTATAACAACCTCTTTATCTGTATTGTTAGCATATAGATCTGGAGTCACGCCAACAATAATTGTTAACCAATCGGTTACAGGTGAGGTAAAACCAGGGGTTATATTAACGACCTGTGTGCTCTGCTCTCCATCTATATCCTCATAAGCATAGGCCCCCTCAATGACTGCTTGGAACCAAGGAACAATATAGTATCCAAAACCTATATTAGAAATAAAATTCCACCCATCATCTTCTACAATGCCAAATACAAAATCTGTATCCATCGAAAATTGATCGGTGAAGTCTTTAGTGAGAATAAGTCCCCCTATTTCTATAAACCAAGGTGTATCTTCTCCACTAGTAGGAAAAGAAACTCCTCCCTGATATGCTAATGAGAAAGGATATTTCTCACCCTGATCCAAAAATCTATACTTAAAACCTGCTTCTATGTCTCCAAAATCATTAACTTGATCTGTTAAATCAGAGTTTTCGTGATTAAGATAGCTAACATTCACGCCTAGCTCGAGATTATTGAGAGCTCCAACTGTAAACCTTGCTCCTCCTCCAAATCTAAAGGTATTACCTCTATCATCAACGAATTCAAAAGAAAAAAAAGGTTCAACCTCGGCACGCTTTTGAGGAACTGTCTCAGCACTAGGAACAATCACTTTCGAGTTTGATATCCCACCAACGGCAAAAGCATTTTCGATGCTAAGCACAAATACAGACAACACAAATACAGCAAATATGTTTAATACAGACTTATATCTAAATTCCATATTATTTTCTCTCATCTCCCTATACTCTTATAGAATGAAATAAATACCTGCTTAAACTTCTATTCTCTTAAATTAAAATTTAGACTAGCCTAAAAATATATCTTGTAAAACAAGTTGTCAAACTTAAAAAAAATATAATATTGTGTGGTAATTTAAAAAAGGGAGATATATTATTCTTCTGGTGCTTCTAAATATTCAGTCTTATATATCTCGATAAAACTCATGAAGATAGCCAACAGCACCGGACCCAAAATTATTCCGCTGAAACCAAACACTGAGAGACTTCCAAAAATCGTCAGAACCAAGAATAAGGTTGAGATCTTAACCCTACCGCCAATGATCATAGGTTTTAAGAAGTTGTCAATTGAGCTTACAACAACACCTCCCAGAACAAGAACAGCTATCCCAGTATAAATGCTTCCAGTAAAAACCAGATAAAGCCCAACAGGTAACCATACGACTACCGCTCCTCCTATCGGGATAAGAGCAAAAATAAATGTAAGGACTCCACCCAGTACTGCGTATGAGATACCCAAAGCCCAGAAAATAAGACCTTGAACAATTCCTTGTATCGCAGCAGTTACCATGACTCCTACAATTACGGCATTTAGTGTAATATAAAACTTCATAAAAATTTCATCTTTTTGTTCCTGCTTCATTGGAATTAAGTATTTAAGCCGATCTAACAATCTCTCTCCGTCACGGAAAAAGAAAAATAAGGAAAAAATCATTATACCAAAATTAATAAGAAGCCCGGTGAGATTGGCAGCCGCTGACTGCACTTCATTAATTACATAATTGCTAGCTGACCCAAGACCCTTAAGAGCCATCTGGTGAATGCTTGCTTCCTCTATTTGGAGCTTACTTTCTAATTCTTCCAATATAGAAAGTGGAATAAGCCCTTTTAATTTTTCAAGTCCACTTTTTAACTCAGAAACTTCAACATCATCAGTAATATTTTGGTATATATCAGCCATATCTACAGCAACTGTTACAGATATAAACACAATAGGCAGAACAATAAGGAAAGTAGCCAGTATTGTCATAATCATGGAGCATATGTTCTTATAACCCCTAAGTAATTTGGTTAAACGGACATGCAATGGATATAGAGTTAGTGTAAGTATAGCTCCCCAAAAAAGAGCTAGAAAAAATGGACTCAATATCTGATAAAAAAGATATAAAAGCAATAGAAATATTGCTATAAAAAACCATGCAAACACCTGATTGCGTTGCACTTAAATACCCTCGATCAAAATTAATTGTATTATTATGCCACTTGCTAATTTACACTAAATAAGGAAATTTTGACAGAGTTAAGCTATTATACTGACCATTATGAAAATTCATCGCTTTCCGAAGAGAACTTTCAATCGATTACTGTTAGTGCTATTGCTTGTGCTTTGTGCCTCAATTTACCCAGATACATCTACTAATGCTGATGAGGCTTCAAATACACCAATATATGGTTATAAGATTGTAAACACCTATCCACATAGTACCGATTCATTTACTCAGGGATTAGTGTTTGATAAAGGTATTTTATATGAAAGCACTGGCCTCAATGGTCGATCCGCAATCCAAATTGTTGACATACAAACTGGTGAAATACTTAAGTCTCAGAAACTTGCTGATAAATACTTTGGAGAAGGTATTGCCATAGTTGGAAACAAAATAATTCAGCTTACATGGCGAGCTAAGAAGGGGTTTGTTTATGACAGAAAGTCTTTTGAGCTGTTAAGAAGCTTTAATTACAAAACTCAAGGATGGGGCATTACTTATGACGGTAAATATCTAATAATGAGCGACGGCAGCAATGTGCTCTACATTATGGACCCTAGAACTTTTAAAGTAAGAGGGAAATTGGAAGTCTATGACGGAAGCAGGAAAGTTGGAAAACTTAATGAACTTGAGTATATAGATGGCAAGATATACGCAAACGTATGGGGTACTGAGAAGCTTGCCATTATAAATCCTAAAACTGGCCAAGTTGCGGCATGGATAGATTTAAGAGGACTACTAACTAAAGAAGACAGGAAAAACCGTATTGATGTTTTAAATGGAATTGCTTACAACCAAGAAAACCAGAAACTTTATGTGACAGGCAAACTCTGGCCCAAACTCTTTGAGATCGAAATAGTGAAAGATTGAAAATATTATTTGATTAGTGGCTGCTGTTCAATCTCTTCCGTATCTATGGGGTTCACATCAGACTCAATTTCTTCCTCCACTTCCCTATTATAACGAGAATCATCGCTTGCAGGTTCCACTCTTGGTTCTAATTCATCGGTAGTGTCAGGCTCGGCAGGACCCAGTATAGACGCGCATGAGGCTATGTTGAAAGCTATTGCGACTATAATTACAAAAAAGAAACTTTTCATTTTTCACCTTATCAGTTTTATTTTTATTTTAGCCAAATATTGGCTGCATAACCTTACACGTTATACTACAAATAAGCCAAATTATCTAGAATCTATAATGAGACAAGCAAATTCTTTATTTCTAATAAAAGTATTATTGGCATTCTGTGCAATATTGTTTATTGAGTCCTGCTCTAGAGTTAATGTAAATACGCAAATACCAGACGATGATCATGCTATAGCACGCATATACATAGGACTGAGTTCAAAAAAATTACAAAGAGAAATAGAAATAGAAGAAGTTGAAGAAATAATATCAAAACATTTCAGCGCCTCTACAATACAGCAGTCCACTGGTTTTTATAATGGAGAAAGAGAAGAGAGTCTTATTATTACTATAATTAAATGCTGCAGATGGGAGGAGCCTAAAGAAAACTTCAGGAAAAAGATTAACAACTTAATATTACAGCTAAGGGATGATTTGGGACAAGAATCTATACTAGTTGAATACTTATCTAACGGGAAAACTGAAGCATTTGAGGTTACAGATTAATAAAAATGACGAAAATAAAACGTACAACAATCTACAGTTTACTTCTTATTTTAATTGCATCAATTTCTTCACTTATTGTCGTAATATATTCTGGACATTCCTCTGATGAAGAAAGAAAGGTGTTCTGGATTATTTGGTTATCTTCATTAATACCTATCATAGTATCAGGATGCATTTCAGCATTTTTGTATCACTACCTATGCGAATCCAAAAAAGCTTGGGTACATGTTTTATGGTTCCTAATCAACTTATGCATTATTGTAGGATTTGGATCTTTTCTTGCATTTGTAGTACTTAGTTCAATGTTAAAATAGTAGTTATCTAACATTTGATATCTTCTCCAATGCCAGTAGTAGCGCTTGGGTACCTTTTCTACCGTGTCCCTCAGCTTTAGTGGCAATATAGAGCTGATGTACCAATGATAGTCCAGGAAGTGTCAGATCCATTCGCTTGGCTTCATCAAGAGCTATACCCATATCTTTTATGAAATGCTCTACATAAAACCCAGGTCTAAAATCACGTTTAACCATAAGAGGTGCGACGTTGTCGAGCATCCATGATGCTGCAGCTCCTTTGCTGACCGACCTTAACATTGTATTGAGATCAAGTCCCGACTTATATCCATACAATAAAGTCTCACAAACGCCTATCATAAGAGCACATGCCATAATTTGATTACACATCTTTGCATGCTGACCTTTCCCTGGACCGCCTTGGTGAACGATGTTCTTCCCCATTATTTTAAGAAGTGGCATCACATCGCCTACAGCGTTTCTATCACCACCAACCATAATAGAGAGCGTTCCAGCCTCTGCACCTATATCCCCTCCTGAAACTGGCGCATCGATTGATGAAGCCCCTTTTCTCCTAGCTTCTTTGTAAATCTCCTCAGATAATGATGGTTCTGTTGTCGTCATATCTACGATTATGCTTCCACTCTTTAGCCCATCAAAGATACCTTCATCTCCAAAATACACCTGCCTTACATCCTTTGGAAAACCTACAATCGTAAAAATAATATCGGCTTTCTCAGCGACAATTTTAGGAGACTTAACCCACTCTGCACCTTGATCTATTAATTTTTTAGCCTTTCTTTTGGTACGGTTGTATACAACTACGCCATATCCTTTCTTCATTAAATGTTGACACATAGAACCACCCATCACTCCGGATCCTATCCAACCGATTGTTGTTTTCTTCGGGCTAAATTTCGGCATTTTCTACAACCTCCTATATGCTGAAAAAATATATTACAGGTTTAAAACTATAAATTATCTAAAAGTTTGATTCAGTCCAAATTCTCGGATTGAATTCTATACGTTTACAACCGCAATATTATTTTGTAAACTACAGGCTCTATATATTAAAAAAGGCGCTAAATCCCTAATATGAATCTAAAAAATCTTCTTATAAGACTTACAGCTATCCTAATAATTTTTTTAGTTATCTTAGCTATAGGTGAAGTCTTAATTAGAGTATATCTCGGCTACAATATGGCATATGATATTGAAATGACCAAGTATGCAATGAACCTTAAGAAAGATTCTGACAATCCTCTAGTTGGTCATGAACATAGGCCCAATAAGTCCATGGAACTCATGGATGTAATGGTAAACATAAACTCAGATGGCCTCCGAGACAAAGAATATCCAGTCGATAAGACGGATGCACATAGGATTATCTTTTTGGGTGACTCCCTTACCTTTGGATGGGGTGTTGAGGATAATGAAACTTTTTCCAGTCTTATCGAAGAAGATTTAAATTCTAAAGAACCAACAGAAGTCATTAATTTTGGTACAGGAAATTATAATACAGAGCAAGAAGTAAACCTATTCATTGATAAAGGCCTTAAATATAATCCAGACAAAGTTGTTCTATTCTATTTTATTAACGATGCAGAGCTTACACCCGAAAAATCTGGTCTTTGGTTCTTGGGATACTCTCATTTTATCTCTTTCTACTGGTCTAGAATAAACTCTCTTATGAATAATCTTGTGCCTTCAAAGAGTTTTCAGGAGTATT
>JABAHS010080130.1_pt3 | contig 40633 bp, 44 predicted proteins | sample 7062111 | NCBI WGS metagenome assembly JABAHS01 (sample SAMN14534600, study PRJNA622989) | marine sediment metagenome | biome: marine biome [ENVO:00000428]; feature: marine pelagic biome [ENVO:01000023]; material: deep marine sediment [ENVO:00002113]; isolation source: pool of 4 deep marine... | reverse complement strand
GACGCGCTCGCCATCGCCCGCCGCATCGTGAGCCACCTGGGCAGAGAGACCAAGGCGGAGCTCGCCACCCGCGAGCCCGTAGAGCCGCGCTACGACCCGGAGGAGATGTATGGCATCGTTCCCGCCGATCCCCGCCAGCCATACGAAGCGCGCGAGATCATCGCGCGCATCGTGGACGGCTCCGAGTTCGACGAGTTCAAGCGGCTCTACGGCACGACGCTGGTCTGCGGCTTCGCGCACGTCTGGGGCTATCCGGTCGGGATCGTCGCCAACAACGGCATCCTGTTCTCGGAGTCCGCCCTCAAGGGCGCGCATTTCATCGAGCTCTGCTGCCAGCGCGGGATCCCGCTCGTCTTCCTGCAGAACATCACCGGCTTCATGGTGGGACGCAAGTACGAGGCCGGCGGTATCGCCAAGGACGGGGCGAAGATGGTAACCGCCGTCGCCTGCGCGCGGGTTCCCAAGTTCACGGTGATCATCGGGGGAAGCTTCGGCGCGGGTAACTACGGCATGTGCGGGCGTGCCTACAGCCCGCGCTTTCTCTGGATGTGGCCTAACGCGCGGATCTCGGTCATGGGAGGCGAGCAGGCGGCGAACGTTCTCGCGCAGGTAAGGCGCGACGGCATGGAGGCGCGGGGCGAGACCTGGCCCACCGAAGACGAGGAGCGGTTCAAGGCGGAGATCCGCGCTCAGTACGAGCACCAGGGACACCCCTACTACGCGAGCGCGCGCTTGTGGGATGACGGCATCATCGAGCCCGCGGACACCCGCATGGTGCTGGGCTTGGGCATCTCAGCGAGTCTGAACGCAGGCATCGACGAAACACACTTCGGCATCTTTCGGATGTGAGCCATGAGCGAAGATACGGTACTGACTGAAGTCGATCCCCGGGGCATCGCGACCCTGACTTTGAACCGCCCTGAGCTGCACAACGCGTTCGACGACAACCTGGTTACGCGGCTCACCGCGGAGATGCGAGACCTGGAGGCCAATCGCGAAGTGCGTGTTGTGCGCCTGGCTGCAGCCGGCCGCAGCTTCTCCGCGGGCGCCGATCTCAACTGGATGCGGCGCATGGCCGCATACTCCATGCAGGAGAACCTGCGCGACGCGAAGGCGACCGCCGGGCTCATGCGCACGCTTCACCGCACGCGCAAACCCACCGTCGCCATCGTGCAGGGGCCAGTCTACGGCGGCGGGGTCGGGCTCGTGGCCTGCTGCGACATCGTAGTGGCTTCCACCGAAGCGAGCTTCTGTCTCTCGGAGGTGAAGCTGGGCCTCATTCCGGGGGTCATCAGTCCCTACCTCGTCGGCGCCATTGGACGCCGCGCCGCGCAACGTTACATGCTGAGCGCGGAGCGCTTCAACGCCGCGACCGCGCAGGCGCTCGGTCTGGTGCACGAGGTCGTCGACCCCGACAATCTCTGGCCGACGGCCGATCGTATCAGCGAGCGATTGCTTCAGAACGGGCCGGAAGCGCTCGCCGCCTCCAAGGAGCTCGTAAACGCCGTGGCGCTGCGTCCCATCGACGAAGCCGTCATCGTGGATACGGCAAAACGCCTCGCCGACCAGCGCGCCTCCTGGGAAGGGCGCGAGGGCATCGCTGCCTTTCTCGAGAAGCGCGCGCCGGCATGGGTCAAGGAATGACCCCATCGGCCGTCAGGGAGAGATGATCCAGGTCGCTTAGCATCGATGTTCCGCAAGATGCTCGTCGCGAACCGCGGAGAGATCGCGTGCCGTGTGATGCGCACGGCACGCCGGTTGGGTATACACACGGTGGCCGTGTACTCCGATGCAGACCGGCGGGCGCTGCACGTCGAGCTCGCGGACGAGGGCTACCGGATAGGCCCGGCGCCCGCCGCCGAGAGCTACCTGCGGGGCGACGCCATCCTGCAAGCCGCCGCGCGCGCCGGCGCCGACGCCATCCATCCCGGTTACGGCTTTCTCGCCGAGAGCGACGCCTTCGCGCTCGCGTGCGGGGAGTCGGAATGCGTCTTCATCGGGCCGCCCGTGGAGGCGATTCGGGCGATGGGGTCGAAGAGCGCCGCGCGCGCGCTCATGGAAGAGGCCGGGGTGCCCGTGCTGCCCGGCTACCACGGCGAGGACCAGTCCGAGCGCACGCTACAGCGCGCCGCCGAGCGTATCGGCTATCCCGTGCTGATCAAGCCGAGCGCCGGCGGCGGCGGCAAAGGCATGCGCACGGTGCGCAGCCCGGCGGACTTCGCAGACGCCCTCGGCAGCGCACGGCGCGAAGCGCGTGGTGCCTTCGGCGACGATCGGGTGATCGTGGAGAGGTTCCTCACCGCAGCGCGACACGTGGAAATTCAGGTTTTCGCCGACCAACACGGGCGGGTGGTGCATCTGTTCGAGCGCGACTGCTCCATCCAGCGCCGCCATCAGAAGATCATCGAGGAGGCCCCTGCGCCGGGGCTCGAAGGCTCGCTGCGAGAAGCCATGGGTGCGGCGGCCGTGGCCGCCGCACGCGCCATCGGCTACGTGGGCGCCGGAACGGTGGAGTTCCTCCTGGGGCCCGACGGGCGGTTCCATTTCATGGAGATGAATACCCGGCTTCAGGTGGAGCATCCGGTGACGGAGCTGGTGACCGGGCTGGATCTGGTCGAGTGGCAGATCCGGATAGCCTCGGGCGAGCCCCTGCCCTGCGCGCAGGAGGCGCTCGCCATCGAGGGACACGCGATAGAAGCGCGCCTGTACGCGGAGGATCCCGCCCAGGACTTCCTGCCCGCCACCGGAACGCTTCAGCACCTGCGCATGCCGGCCTCCGACGCCTACGTGCGCATCGACACCGGGGTGCGCGAAGGGGACGCCGTGAGCATCTATTACGACCCCATGATCGCCAAGCTGATCGTATGGGACCGGGATCGGCCGGGCGCCGTGCGCCGCCTACAGCGCGCTCTCACGGAATGCGAGATCGTCGGTGTCGCCACCAATGCCCCGTTCCTGGCCGCGGTCGTCGCCCACCCCGCCTTCGTGCGTGCAGAGCTGGACACGAACTTCGTGGAGCAACACCGGGCGGAGCTGTTGCCGAGACCGCCTGTGAGCGGCGACGAGCTGCTGGCCATCGCCTGCCTGCAGGTGCTGGCCGATCGCGCGCAAGAGGCGCGGCAGCGCACGCACGGCTCGCGCGATCGGTGGTCGCCGTGGCACACCACCCGGGGGTGGCGCCTCAACGACGAGGGGCATGACGTTCTGACGTTCATCGACCGAGGTGAACAGCGGCGGGTGTCCGTGCACTACCGCGACGACGGCTATCTCCTGGATCTCCCCGGGGGGAGCATCAAGGCGTACGCAGACATCGACCGCGACGGCGCGTTGCGCGCGGGTCTCGCGGGCAAACGGATTAACGCGACCGTGGTTCGCCAGGGTTCGGAGCTCACCCTGCTCGTCGGCGGCACCGCTCACCCGCTCACCCTCGACGACCCCGACGCCCGCGTTGCAAGCCACGACGCGGCTGCCGGGCGGCTCACCGCGCCCATGCCGGGCAGGGTGCTCGCCGTTCTGGTCGAGGCCGGCCAGACGGTCGCGCGCGGCCAGAAGCTCATGGTGCTCGAAGCCATGAAGATGGAGCACACCATCACGGCCCCGGAACCCGGCACGGTGGAGGCGGTGGGGTTCCGCGAGGGTGATCTCGTGCAGGAAGGCGTGGAGCTCCTGAGCATCAAGGCCAACGACGCCGCCTGAAAGGCCCGGCGGGCGCGGCCGTCGGCGGCGTTCTGCCGTAGGAGCGGCCGTCGGCCGCGAACGCCTTTGCGCTCGGACGGTTCGCGAGCAAGCTCGCTCCTACGGTGCCGCTGCTCCTGCGTAGGAGCGGCCGTTGGCCGCGAACCACACGAGCCGACGCCACGGTTTCGCCTGCCGGGACCAAACATACAAGCGGCCGTCGGCCGCGAGCGCCTTTACGCTCGGACGGTTCGCGAACAAGCTCGCTCCTACGGCGCCGGTCGCCGCCCCGACAAACGACCGTTGGCCGCGAACGGAAAGGTGGCGAGACGTCGGGCGTTCTCGCGCGCGGGAACCACAAGCTTGAGAAGACCGTTTTCGGGCACCCCCGCTTCAGAATCCCTGCCCGCGGGCGAGATCCTCTCTCAGGCGTGAACCGGATGTGCATCCACGTAGGGCATGAGCTGGGAGCTGGTTTCGTTGGCACTCTTCGGCGTGGCGGGAGCCATCGGCACTCTCGTGCTCTTCGACCGCGTGGGGCGCGCCGGCGCGGGTCACTGGCGGCAGATGGCGAGTCGGCTCGACGGTCAGCTCGGGCGGGTCGCCTGGTACGTCCCGTGGCGCTCGATTCGCGCCATTGTGAGCGGGCAGCGCGTGGAGGTGCGCGAGAAGCCGCCGCAACAGCACCAGCCGGGCGGGGTGGAGCTTCGAGCGTCGGGCGCCTTCGGCTGCACCGTCAGGTTCTGGCCGCGCAGGATGGCCAGGCTCTTCATCCTCACCCGCCTGCACCGCGTGCAGGTCGAGGGTCCGCTGGGCGAACGCTTCCTCGTCTACACCGACGACCCGGGGCGGGCATCGCTCCTGCTCCAGGATTCGAAGAGACGCGAAGCGATGGATCGCCTGCTCGACGAGGGGGACCTGCGTATCCACCCGGACCACGCACGGCTCATCTGCACCGATTACCGTCCGGGTCCCGGCCAGTGGGGCCCGCGCGCGCCCAAGCGCGACAAAGTGATGACCGACGAGCAAGTCGTGGTTGCGCTCCTCGACACCCTGCGCAGCCTCGGCTGAGCGTCACGTCATGGGGCCAGGTCTTGCAATGACCCATGGGGGTCTCACAGGCGAATCGGCAGTGCTACGCGACGGGAGCATGCCTCGTTGCAAGACCTGACCCTGGCTATTGTGGCTATTCGCCCCATTACAAGACCCGCCCCGACCCCTCAGGCTGGTCGCCGCGCGCTACCGTGACTTGGGCCAGCAGCGCCCGGCCCGACTGCGCAACGTCCTCCATGCGCTCGATGAGCCGGTCGAGTTCCTCGCTCGTCCCGGAGTACGCACGCAGGTCGTCACACAGACTCGAGAGTCCGGTGCTCGCGTCCTGTGCCTGGCGCAGTGCGTCCCGCGCCTCACCCGCTCTGCTCCGAAACCGACGCGCGGCGTCCTGCAGCTTGCCGCGCAGATCTGCGGGGAAGGCGCCCTCCCGCACCAGCAGCTCCAGAGCGCTCACCCCCAGATCGACGGCATCGAGGGTCTCGCTCGACAGCTCCGTACTCTGGCGCCGGACCCGCGAGCGCTGCTCCAGCATCCGACGCGCCTGCGCGTTCACTGCCACGAGCCGCCGGTTCGTCGCGGCGGCGGTTTCGTTCATCTTGTCGTTGAGATCGAGCACTCTCCTCAGAACGTCGCGCAACTCCTCGCACATCTCCGACATCCGGTCGAGGAAGTGGTTGAGGTCCATGGCGAGCTCACCGAACTCGTCCTCGGAGCGGGTCGGCGCGCGGTAGCTGAGATCGAGCCTGCCTTTTGCGAGTCTGGACACGGTGGAGCGCAACGCGAGCAACGGCTCCATCCTCACCTTCAAAAGCCAGTACAGAATGATGGTGCCGAGAATGATGTTGATGGTCCCCACCAACGCTGTGAGCCGTGCGCCGTCCGCCCACTCGGTCACAGCGCCGGAGAGGTACCTCCGAACCTCGATCTCGCCGAGCACGTCTCCGGGCTTTGCCTCGACGTGACAGTTGACACAGAAAGGCTCCGCGTCAAGCGTCACGACGCTCTGGTGGTGTCTGCCCCGAGGGAACTCGGCCGGGATCCCTTCGGGGGTGAAATCGAATCTCTCCTCGATGGACTCCACCGTGGCTTTCGACGGCGAGACCGCGATCTCGAAGCCGAGATGCTCGTACAGGCGCTGCCACGTGGGATAGATGGTTCGCGCCGCCACGGGGCCCCCGCGGTTGAGCATGACATCCTTGAGATCGGACGCGAGCTGCTCCGCTGTCACTTGTGTCCGCGACTCCCCCTCGGTGGCGAATCGGTACAGCTTGAGGCTCAGGCTGATGGCGAGCTCCAGCAACGTGACGATCAACAGCACGAAGAAGAAATCGCGAATCATCCGATAGGCGAACGATTTGTCGAATCGACCGACGTGCTCCGGCTTCATGGGTCTGGCTGTACCCCTGATCCCTGTGTTCGAGCGGACAACGAACGGGGCGGAAAGTGCCGCGGCGGTGCGCACAAGTGGGGTTCCGCCCGAGCACGGCGGAGCCCTATCATGTCGTCCATGAAGATTCCGGAGAAGGTGAAGATCGTCGAGGTCGGTCCCCGTGACGGGCTGCAGAACGAGCCCGAGAGCGTTCCCACCGAGACCAAGATCGCCCTCATCGAGCGCCTTGCAGATACGGGCCTGCGCGTGGTCGAGGCAACGGCCTTCGTCTCCCCGAAGTGGGTCCCGCAGATGGCGGACGCCGCCGAGGTTCTCCACGGGATCTCGCGAAAACCGGACGTGAGCTACCCCGTGCTCGTCCCCAACCTCAAGGGCTTCGAGCGTGCACGGGCCGCGGAGGCCCGCGAGATCGCGGTCTTCGCCGCGGCGTCCGAGACTTTCTCGCAGAGAAACATCAACTGCTCCATCGAAGAGAGCCTCGCGCGCTTTCGACCGGTGGTCGAGGCCGCGCAGACCGAGGGCGTCCGCGTGCGGGGGTACATATCGTGCGTGCTCGGCTGCCCGTACGAGGGCGAGGTCGCGCCCGAGGCGGTCGCCCGGGTGGCGCGGGTGCTCTTCGACATGGGCTGCTACGAGATCTCGCTCGGCGATACCATCGGCGTCGGGACGCCGGGCAAGGCCCAGGCGCTGGTGGACGTGGTGGCCGAGCACGTGCCCCGCGAGCGCCTCGCTGCGCATTTTCACGATACCTACGGGCAGGCGCTCGCGAACCTGCTGGCCGTGATGGCGCGAGGCATTGCGGTGATCGACAGCTCCGTCGCCGGGCTTGGCGGCTGCCCCTATGCGAAGGGTGCGAGCGGCAACGTGGCCACGGAGGAAGTGCTCTACATGCTGAACGGCTTGGGTGTCGAGACCGGCGTTGACCTCGACGCGCTCGTGGACGTGGCGCTTTTCATCAGCGAAGCGCTCGACAGGAAGCCGACCTCGAAGGTGTCGCAGGCCATCACCGCCAAGCGCTAGTCTCCGCGTTCGCGTTCCTTTCCTCTGTGGCCTGTGGGGTCCGCTTGTTTTTCGTCGCGTTCGGCATCGACAGGGCGTAAACTTCGAGCCTGTGCGCCTTGCCCGGCAGAGCCACCTCCCCCAATGCCTCGTCGGGAAGCTTCATTCGCCTCACCAGATCCCCCGAGATCGGGAAATCGCGCCGCAGCTCCTTGCACGTCTGCTCGAGCCGGGCGGTGGTGTTGATGGTGTCACCGAAGTAGACGATCTCACGCGTGTCATCCCCGACCTCGCTGACGACCACGGGACCCCCGTGCACGCCGACACGAAACCGCGACGGGCCGGGCGACGTGGAAGAAGAGGCGCCCGATGAGCGATTGCACACGCACGTCGCCGAGCCTCTTAGACGACGCACGCCCCCCGCATCACCGGCGCCGTTCGGTGGCTACCGGCAGCTCGCTCACGCGCTGCATCTCGGGGCTGTCGAAGAGCGTCGGCTCGCGCAGGTAGTCGATGAGCATGTCGGTCGCATCGACACCCCAGAAGACGTTGCCGTCGATCACGAAGCTCGGCACACCGAACACGCCCATCGCCGCCGCTCGCTCGGTGTTCTCGCGCAGCCCCGCCTTCACCTCGGGCGCCGAAACGCGTGCTTCGGGATCCGCGACGCCCAGCTTGCGCGCGAGGATCTGCCACTCGACGGGATCCTCGATGAGCCGCCCATCGCCCCAAATGAAACGGAACATCTCCAGGATGGGCTCGCGCCGGCTGCCGAGGGCGATGGCGAGCCTGAGCGCAGGCAGCGGATTGAAGGGGTGAGCCGGCGGCATGCGAAACGGTATGCCGCGGCGTTGCGCATACCATTGCACGTGGCGGTAGGTGAAGCGGCGCTTGGCCGGTATCTCGGCCGGCCCCTTCGACTCCCAGTGCTTCAGGAGACCGGCCAGCAATACGGGATGAAATGCGATCTCGACGTCGTCGGGCAGATCCTTGAACCGCTCGGCCTGAAGATAGGAGAAGGGCGATACGAAGTCGAAGTACCAGTCGAGCGTACGCATGACGAGAACCGAAGCCTAAAACGAGGTGCACACTGGAAACGCGCCTTTACAAACACGAAGAATACGAAGGAGACACGAAGTTCACGACGAAGAAGACAATAGTGTTGTGTAAGTGGATAGGTAACATAGGTAACAGATCCGTTTCACCCTCTGGTTTCTCTTTTCGTGTCCTTGGCGGGATCTTCGTGACCTTCGCGTTAAATGGCGAGTCTCAGGGTATCGTCGCGACCGAATCCGGCCCGGGATGGGTCAGTCGTGGATCCGCACCTTCACGTAGGAGCCCGGTGCGTCCTCGATGGGCTCGAGCTTGCCGTCGCCGGGCCGGCGCGCCGGCACCTGCTTGCCTCCGTGACGCCCGACCCACTTGGCCCAGTCCGACCACCAGGAGCCCCCGTGATGCCTGGCCCCCGCGAGCCACGCCTCGGGATCCTCGGGCATCTCGGAGCTCGTCGCGTACCCGTATTTGCCCGCTGAAGGCGGATTGATGACGCCCGCGATGTGCCCGGAGAACCCGAGCACGAAGCGTATCGTGCCCGTGTAGAGCTGAGTCGCTCGGTAGGTGCTCTTCCAGGGCGCGATGTGATCCTCGCGCGTGGAAAGAATGTAGGCGGGCAGCTCGATCTTGTGCAGATCGATGGGTATACGTTTTATCGTGATACCGCCCGGCTTGCTCAGCAAGTTCTCCTGATACATCTTGCGCAGGTAGAAGCTGTGCATCGCGCGCGGCATGCGCGTCGAGTCCGAGTTCCAGTAGAGAAGGTCGAAAGGGAACGGCTCTTTGCCCATCAGATAGTTGTTGACCACGAAGCTCCAGATAAGATCGTTGGCGCGCAGGAGGTTGAACGCATCCGCCATGTGCTCGCCCTCGAAGTAGCCCCTGCGCGCCATGTGCTTCTCGATGAGCTCGACCTGCTCCTCATCGATGAACACACCCAGCTCGCCCACATCGGTGAAATCCACGAGCGACGTGAAGAACGTGGCGGACTTGACGCGGTCGTCGTTCTTCGCCGCCATGTACGCCAGCGTGGTGGCCAGCAGCGTTCCTCCGATGCAGTAGCCGATGGCGTTGATATCGCGCTCGCCGGTCGCCTGCTCGATGGCGTCGAGAGCGGCGAAGGGTCCTTGCAGCATGTAGTCCTCGAAGGTCTTCTCCGCCAGCCGCTCGTCCGGATTCACCCAGGAGACGACGAACACCGTGTGCCCCTGCTCCACCGCCCATTTGATGAAGGAGTTCTTGGGCCGCAGGTCGAGGATGTAGAACTTGTTGATCCACGGCGGGATGATGAGCAGCGGCCGGCGATAGACGGTCTGCGTGGCAGGGTCGTACTGCAGGAGCTGCATCAGCTCGTTCTGGTAGATGACCTTGCCCGGCGTGAGCGCGACGTTCTTGCCGAGCTCGAACGCCTCCAGATCGGTCATCTTGATCCGCAGCCGACCCCTGCCCCGCTCCAGGTCTTCGAGCAGGTTCTTGAGCCCCTGGAGCAGGTTCTCGCCGCGCGTCTCCATGGTGTGGCGCAGCACCTTCGGATTGGTCATCACGAAGTTGCTGGGAGCCATGGCGTCCACGAACTGGCGCGTGTAGAAATCCACTTTCTGCGCGGTCTTCGGGTCCAGGCCTTCCACCTCGCGTACACAGCCCTGGAGATAGCGCGCGGCGAGCAGGTAGGACTGCTTGATGTAGTCGAAGACCGGATTCTCCTGCCACGCCTCGTCCTTGAACCGCTTGTCGCTCGGGGCGGGCTCGATGGCCGACGGCGCCTCCTCCCCCAGCATGCGGCGCGTGGTGTTCTCCCACAGCTTGAGAGTGTCCTGCCAGAGGGTGAGCTGAGCCTCCCAGAGCTTGGCCGGATCGGCCATCAGCTTCTGGGCGAACTCCTGGAACGCCTCGCCCATCACGAAGGGGTCGAGGACGGTGTAACCGTCCTCTCGTGCGCTCGCCTGGCGTTCGAGAAAGTCCTGGACCACGCGTTGACTGCGCTCGGCCAGGTCCGCCATGGTCTTGCTCACTTCCGCGGGGTCCGAAAGCTGGACCTCGGGAGTGCTGCGCTCATCCACGACTGTTTCCTCCGTGCCTTTGGGGTGATTGTTGCATCGCAGCAAAATAAGGGATCCGGCTGCGGCTGACAACCCTGTGAGCCCGACAGGTCTCCCATAAGCATATTGTCCTTTGCCGGACATGCCGAAAGGGGACCCTCGATTCCAAGGACCTCGGGGCACGTGCCGCGTAGGGTAGGCTGAGCCGGAGGCGAAGCCCGCCATTCACCGACAACGGCATCGTCGCAGCCAACTGGTGGGCTTCGCTGCGCTCAGCCCACCCTACCGACGAAGCAGCGCCTGCCCCCCGAGGCCGGGAACAGCGCCCGGGCGACTCAAGCCCGGTCGGGCGGAATCGAGTACGTGCTGGTGACGTGGGCGACCAAATCGCCGCTCTCCTCGGAGTACAGCCGCACCTCGCCCACCGCGAGGCGTTTACCCAGCTTGAGCACCGTCGCCTCTGCGACGATGGTCCCCGGGCGCGGGCGGCGCAGGAAATTGATGTTCAGGTTGGTGGTGACGGCCAGCTCCACCGGCCCGATGAGGCTGAGTACCGCGCCGTACATGCACAGATCGGCGAGCGCCATGAGCACCGGACCGGCGATGGTCCCGCCGGGGCGCACGAAGTCTTCCCGGAACGGCGCACGGGCACGCAGATGACCCGGCTGGATGTCTTCGACCACCGCCCCGATGGACTGCGTGAAGGGCACGCGCTCGCGAGCGATACGCTCGAACTCGGCGACGCTGATGCGTGCTTCGCTCAATCCTCGCACCTCCTTCGACCCCGCGCGCGCCGGGCGGCACGGGGCTTTGAAAAGTAGCAGAATGGCTTTAGATTTGGAAAAAGTCCCCGAATGCCAGCGCCCGACAGGAGGAAACCCCATGAGCACGCCGGCGCACCACGTCTGCGAGGAGCCCGTCCTGCTGCGCGAGGACCGCGACGGGATCGCGAGGCTCACGCTGAATCGTCCGGGGCATTACAACGCGCTGTCCGAGGCGCTGCTGGGCGAGCTTCAGTCCGCCCTGGACGCCATCGCGGAGGATCGGTCCGTACGCGTGGTCATCCTCGGCGCCAACGGGAAGGCGTTTTGCGCCGGCCACGACCTCAAGGAGATGCGGGCGACGCCGGAGCAGGCCTACTACGAGCGGCTGTTCCAGCAGTGCAGCCACATGATGCTCAGTCTCGTGCGTCTGCCCCAGCCGGTCATCGCGCGCGTGCACGGCATTGCAACCGCGGCGGGCTGCCAGCTCGTGGCGACGTGCGATCTGGCCGTGGCGTCCACCGACGCCAGCTTCGCCGTCTCCGGCGTCAACCTGGGATTGTTCTGCACCACGCCGGGCGTGGCCTTGGCCCGCAACGTGCCGCGCAAGCGGGCCTTCGAGATGCTGGTGACGGGGCAGTTCATCGACGCCGAGACCGCGGTGGACTATGGCTTGGTGAACCGCGCCGTGGCGCCGGAAGAGCTCGACCGCGCGGTGGCGGAGCTGGCCCAAGCCATCGCGCAGAAGCCGCAGGTCGCGGTGGAGGCCGGTAAGCGCGCGTTCTACGAGCAGATCGAGCGCGGCCTGGCGCCGGCCTACGATCACGCCAGCGGCGTGATGGCCTGCAACATGATGGCGCCCGAGACCGCCGAAGGCGTTGACGCGTTCATACACAAGAAGAAGCCATAGGACAGGCCGTGCACCGCCGTCACGTAGCGGTGAGGCTGGTGCCATGCCACAGCGCGTTAAGCCCCCCGGCCACATCCGCTCCTGCCTATCGGCCCGTGGAGATGACCCGCCGCGCTAGGGGCGCTTCCCTCCCGGCGGGGATCGCCCTCAGGTCTTGACGTAGCAGCCCGGGGCGTCCTCGATGGGTGCGAGGGCGCCGTCCCCCGGCACCCGGGCCGCCACGGTGTCGGCGCTGAAGCCTTTGAGCCAGCGATCCCAGTCGGGCCACCACGACCCTTCGTGATGGGCCGCGCTGGACAGCCAATCCTCGCTCGCCGGCGGCAAATCGGCGTTGGCCCAGTACCCGTACTTGTTCTTGCTCGGCGCGTTGATAACCCCGGCGATGTGCCCGGAGGCACCGAGCACGAACTTGGTGGGCCCGGAGAGCAGCTGGGTGGTCGCGTAAGTGGTGTGCCAGGGCGCGATGTGGTCTTCGCGCGTGGAGAGGATGTAGCTGGGCGTCTTGACCTTGGCGACGTCGATGGGCACGCCGGCCAGCGTGATGCCGCCCGGTTCGCGCAGGCGATTCTCGATGTACATGTTGCGCATGAAGAAGCTGTGCATCGTCGCCGGCATGCGCGTGGAGTCCGAGTTCCAGTACAGAAGATCGAAGGGCAACGGATCCTTGCCGAGAAGATAGTTATTCACGAAAAACGACCAGATCAGATCGTTCGCCCGCAGCATGCGGAACGTGGCGGCCATGCTGTGGCCGTCCAGGTACCCCTGCTCGCACATGCGCCGCTCCAGGGCCTCGACTTGCGCATCGTCCATGAATACGGCGATGTCACCGACGTCTGAGAAGTCGATCATCGTCGTGAGAAACGTAGCGCTCTTGATGCGTGCGTCTTTGCGGGCAGTCATGTAGGCGAGCGTACACGCGAGCAGGATGCCCCCGAGACAGTATCCGGCGACATTCACCTCTCGCTCACCCGTCGCGTGCTCGATGGCGTCCAGCGCGGCCAGCGGACCCTCGCGCATGTAATCCTCGAAGCCCTTGTGCGCGAGCTCCGCATCGGGGTTCACCCAGGAAATGACGAAGACGCTGTGCCCCTGCTCCACCAGCCACTTCACCAAGGAGTTCCGCGGGGTGAGGTCCATGACGTAGTACTTGTTCAGCCACGGGGGGATGATGAGAAGCGGCGTACGCGCCACGGTCTCGGTGGCCGGCGCATACTGGATGAGCTGCATGAGCTCGTTTTGGTAGATAACCTTTCCCGGCGTCGTCGCGAGGTTGTGTCCCACCTCGAATGCCTGCACGTCGGTCATCTCCGGGCTGAGGCGTCCGCCGTTTTTCTCGAGGTCGTCGAGCAGCTTGTGCAAGCCGTCGAGGAGGTTGCGGCCTCCGGATTCGAGGGTGGTCCGCCACACGACGGGGTTGGTGATGGCGAAGTTGCTCGGTGCGAGCGCGTCGACGACCTGCTGGGTGTAGAACTCGATCCTGCGCGCCGTTTCATCGTCCATGCCGTCCACGCTGCGCACCGTCTCCAGGAGCCAGCGCGACATGAGCAGATAGGTCTTCTTGATGAAGGTGAACGGTAGATGCGCGTCCCAGGCCTCGTCCTGGAAGCGGCGATCGCCTTTGTCGGGCTGGATGCGAGGCTCGAGCGGGACGCCGAGGCTGCGCAGCCACATGCGCTGGGAGAGCCTGAGGAAATCGACCCACAACGAAAGCTGCGCCTCGGCGAGCTTCATCGGGTTCGCTGCCAGGCGCGCCGAGAGCTCCCACAACGCGCCCCCGACGTTGAGCGGATCGGACGCCGCCGGGGCCAGTGCACCCCCCTCGCCCGAGATGACCCGGGCGGCGGCGTTCAGTCCGTGTCGCGTGAGCTTGCGGGTGGTGCAGAGGAGGTCATGCTCGTGCTGGACGTCGGTGGATGCGGGCTCCTTGTAGGCCATGGACAGGTACCCCCTGCGCGCTCATGGTGCGCCGCAATATAAACAATCGCTCATAATGAGGCAAGTTACGGCGCCGTGCGGGGGGCGAGAACGACCGCGCCTCAACGCAGGGCACGCCTCGAGAGGGGGATGACCTCGCCTCGGCACCGCCGCCCCGCGCCCGCCGAGGGCCGACGCCCGCGGATGTGCCACACGTTGCCTTCGCGCACCACATGAAAACCCGGCCGCGCCTGCGACCCGCACCCGAGCCCGGCCCCCGAACAGGGGCGACACGAGAGACGGCCCATCCGTGCGCCCCAGCTCAGCCACGCCAGAGTCACGCATAACGCCTCTTCGGCGATCAAACTGCTCAAGTAAACACCAGACCAATAGGGCAACACCGTTCGGACCTCGGTGATCGTTCCAACACGGTGGTTATGTCGTCTGACGAGCGGGAACCCTTGAATCGATGGGTCGCCAGCCGATCGAATGTCTGCTCGGGACGGGACGACTATTGTTCTTTTGTTTGTTCGCCTGTTCTTTTGTTCGTCAGGGCCTTGTTGTTCTTTGCCGTTTTCTTTGGGGATTTTCTTTGGTCTTTCGCCAAGCGGGCGCCGGCGCCAACGTCTTTATAGCAGAAACCCGCTCAAAGCGACAATTTCGCCCCGTCTGACGAGCTTGCAGCCGAAGAGGCGCGTCCCTCGGGATGCGTCGGAGCGCAAGCGAGAAGCCGCCGGCGTTCCCCGTGTTGCGCGGCGAGGTCACATGAGAACCGAAAAACCCCGCCGGCGTCTGCGGGGCTTTTACGGGCGTCGCTGCGCCCGACATTCAGGCGGCACTCTTCCTCTGGCGAGGCGCGGACTCGGGCCGCGTCGCGTGGCGTTCGACGCAAGCCATCACTTGCTCTCGGCGTTCGGAGATCACCTCCACGGTCTGGCGACAGCTCTCGTTCACCCGACCGCCGTACTCCGCCCACAGCTCCGACTCGGCGGCCCAGAAATCCGCGGGTGTCCTGGCCTCACCCAGTATGCGCAGCTGGCGCGTCGCCGACTCTAGACCGAACCCGGCCAGCTCGAGCTGGATTTGCGCGAGGCGTGCCCACGCACGCCGATTGATCTCGGCATATTCACGGCACGCGTCGCTCGCCTGGCTGTACAGCTTGTGTGCCTCCTTCATCATCACCGTCTCCTTCGTCGCTCGCAGCCCCGCACATGAGCATTATCGAAGCGCTGATGCGGATGTGTCTGATCCAAATCAAGACTTACGCCCCGGCGACGGACCCTCTGCATCCGGGTCGCGTGTGCCCTCCAGCACCTTGATGAGCGCGCTGTGATCGAGCTGGCCACCGCCGGCCGCGATCAGGCGGTCGTAGAGCGCCAGGTTGAGATGCGCCGCGGGCAGCTCGAGGCCCAGCGTCTGCGCCAGTGCCAGCGCCTGTGCCAGATCCTTGCGCTGCGTCACCACCTTGCCCCCCGGGTCGAACCTGCCTTCTATCATGCGCTGTCCGTGCAGCTCGAGGATGCGCGAGTCCGCAAACCCTCCAGCCAGCGCCTCGCGAACCCGCGCGGGGTCCACTCCGGCGCGCCGCGCAAGCGTCAGGGCCTCGGCCACGGCGCCGATGGTCAGGCCCACGATGATCTGGTTGGCGGCCTTGGCCACCTGGCCGGCCCCGACGCTGCCCACGTGAGTGGTACGCCGGCCCAGGACCTCGAAGATCGGCCGGGCGCGCATCACGGCGGATGCGCTGCCGCCCGCCATGATCACCAGCGCACCCTCCTCGGCGCCAACCTGTCCCCCGGAAACGGGCGCGTCGACGTACTCGGCACCGGCCTGCGCCGCGCGTTGGGCAAAACGGCGGGTGGCCATGACCTCGGTGGTGCCCATGTCGATGATCAGCGCCCCGGGATGCAACCCGTGCAGCGCCCCGTCCTCTCCGAAGAGCACCGTCTCCACGGCGCTCGTATCGGACACCATGAGCACCACGATGGGCGCGAGATCGGCAAGCTCCCGCGCCGACCCCGCCGCCGTCATCCCCTGCGCGGCCAGCTCGTCGACCACGCCCCGGCTGCGGTTGTGAATCACCAAGCGCGCGCCGGCCTCCCGCAGGTTCAGGCTCATCGGCCGGCCCATGAGGCCGAGACCGATGAAGCCGATGCTCATCCCCTCCAGCGGTTTCACGGCATAGCCCTCCCTCACCCGGTTCGCGCATCAGGTTATTGCAGATTTCGTCACCGCTGCGCATACCGTCGGCAGCCGGCCGACGCCGGACTACACGGGGTCAGCCGGGAACGACGCTCGGTCGCGCGCTGGGCCTACAACTCGAGGGCTATAGGACGGTTACGCTCGGCCTGCGCCCGGGTATAAGCTCCTCGTCGCGCAGGGCGTACCGGGCGCTTCGTCCCCGACGACCCGTGCATCATGGAAGAACCGACAACAAGGAGGGAACCATGTCCACGCTGCGAAATCTCGTCATTGCCCTCACTCTGCTCGTCGCGGGCGCCGCTCTCGCGGTCGAGCCGGTCAACATCAACACGGCCGATGCCGAAACGCTGGCGAGCGTCATCAGCGGCGCCGGTACCAAGCGCGCCGAGGCCATCGTCGAGTACCGCCAACAGCACGGCCCGTTCAGGTCGGTAGACGAGCTGGTCAACGTGCAGGGGATAGGCCCCAAGACCGTGGAAAAGAATCGCGCGAAGCTCGCGGTGGAGTAGCCGGGGCCTCCCCGGGCCAGGGTCCAGGGCTTGAAGCGCGCGGGCGGTCTTTGCGCACCGCCCGCGCGCCCTTGCGTCAGCGATGCGAGCGCTGATTCAGATACCGGGGGGAGCATATTCAGCGTCCACAGCGCACGCCTGTTCCGGCATGTCGCAGGTATCGGTCGAGCTCCCCAAGTCGCGCCGGAGTGCCGATGTCCATCCACTGGCCGCCATAGTGCTCCCCGCTCACACGACCTTGCGCCGCCGCGCGCCGTATCAGGGGCGCGAGGGGGAAGCGGCGCGCGTGCTGACCTTCGAAGAGCTCCGGTCGGTACACGCCGATGCCGCTGAAGGTGAGGCGCGTATCGCCGTTCTCGGCGACGACCCCCTCGCGCAGCGCGAAATCACCCTGCGAATGGTGGGGCGGATTGTCCACGAGCACCAGGTGCGCGAGCCCCTGCGGGTTGCGTGGCACGCGACGAAACGGGTAATCGGTCCAGATGTCCGCGTTGACCACGAGGAACGGCTCGGGGCCGAGGAGCGGGAGCGCATTCGCGATGCCGCCGCCGGTCTCCAACGCGTCGGGCGGCTCGGGTGAGTAGCGTATCCGCGCGCCGAGGGCGTACCCCTCGCCGAGCGCGGCCTCGACGCGATCGCCGAGGTACGCGTGATTAATCACCACCTCGACGAGCCCCGCCTTCACCAACCGCTCGATCAGGTGCACGATGAGCGCCTTGCCGCCGGCTTCGAGCAGCGGTTTCGGCGTCGTGTCGGTGAGCGGCCGCATCCGCTCGCCGCGGCCGGCTGCCAGAAGCATGGCGCGCATGGCGGAAAAGACTACTCCCCGAATATGTCCGCGTTGCGGGCGGCCACCCGCGCCCGGACCGCCAGCGCCTCCACCAGGTCCGCCAGTGGACCGAGCTCCGGGTACGGCGCGCACTCCTCGCCAAGATAATCCAGTGTCAGCGGGATGTCGCGCAGGTAAACGGGCTTGCCGTCGCGGTGGTACAGGCGTGCGAATATCCCGGCGATCTTGAGGTGGCGCTGAACGCCCATGAGGTCGAACCAGCGCTGGAACCGATCGCCATGGGAGGCGTCCAGCGTCCCCGCCGCGATGAGCCGCTCGCGGTATCCGCAGACCCAGGCCCGAACGCGTTCGCGCGGCCAGCACACGTACACATCGCGCAGCAGGCTGAGCAGGTCGTAGGTCAGCGGGCCGCGCACCGCATCCTGGAAATCGAGAATGCCCGGATGCCCGCCGTTCAGCACCATGAGGTTGCGCGAATGATAGTCGCGATGGACGAAGACCCGGGGCTGCTCGGCCGCCGAGCGGCAAAGCAGCTCGAACGCGCCCTGCAGCACCGCGTCCTGGACCGAGTCGAGCGAGAGTCCGAGGTGGGCGCGCAGAAGCCACTGCGGGAAGAGCGCCATCTCCGCAAGAAGGCGCCCGTCGTCGTACTCGGGCAGGCCCGCCGCGGACGCGCGCGTTTGCATCAGCAGCAGGGTATCCAGCGCCTCGCCATAGAGCCGGTCCACGGTGTTTTCGTCGAGCGCCGCCAGGTAGGGCGTGCTGCCGAAGTCGGTCAGCAGGAGGAAGCCCAGCTCGAGGTCGGCGGCCAGCACCTCCGGCACCTTCACACCGGCCTCGCGCAGCAGGGACGCAACGTGCACGTAGCGGCGGCAGTCCTCCTTCCCCGGGGGGGCGTCCATGACGATCAAGGAGTCTGCTCCCACTCGCACTCGGAAGTAACGCCGGAAGCTGGCATCCGTCGAAGCGGGCTCGAGGGCGTCGGCGCGCGCGCCGACGACGCGATCCAGCCACGCGCGCAACGCCTGCATGCGATCGGACATGGCGGTGGAGCAGATTGGGCGTGACACGAAGGGCGGTAAGGTTAACATGCTGCGGCGGTTACCGAACTGATATCGGCTCACGTACGATCTTCTTTCGCTCGTGCTCCTACCCGCTCTCGCCTTCTGCCTCGGATTGGCCCTCCTGGTGTGGAGTGCGGACCGCTTCGTGGCCGGTGCCGCGGCCACCGCGCACCGCGCCGGCATCGCGCCGCTCACCGTCGGTCTGATCGTCATCGGGGTGGGCACCTCGGCCCCCGAGATGCTCGTCTCCGCCCTCGCCGCGTGGCAGCAAAGCCCCGGGCTCGCCGTGGGCAACGCGGTCGGATCCAATATCGCCAACATCGGCCTGGTCCTGGGGGCGACGGCCGTGGTCATGCCCCTCACCGTGCGCTCGCAGACGCTGCGTCGGGAGTTCCCGATCCTGCTCCTGGTGATCGCGGTGGCGGGCGCGCTGCTCGCAGACGGGGTGCTGGGGCGCGGCGACGGTCTCATCCTGAGCCTCGGTTTCGCAGCGGTGCTCGCCGTGATGGCCGGGCTCGGACGCCAGGCTCCGGGCCGCGATCCGCTGGGGGAGGAGTTCGCACGCGAGCTCTCCGATGGGTTGCGCATTCGTGCCGCGCTGGTCTGGCTGGCGGTGGGGCTCGTCAGCCTGCTCTTGGCGTCGCGGGTGGTCGTCTGGGGCGCCACCAGCATCGCCCGTGCCCTGGAGGTGAGCGAGCTGGTGATCGGGCTCACCATCGTGGCCGTGGGCACCAGCCTCCCAGAGCTCGCCGCCTCGGTGGCAAGCGCGCTCAAACGCGAGCCCGACCTCGCCATCGGGAATCTTCTGGGATCGAACATGTTCAACCTGCTGCCGGTGCTCGCGCTGCCGGGCCTGATTGCCCCGGCATCGCTCGACGCAGGCGTCCTGCGCCGCGACTACCCGCTCATGATGCTGTTCACCGCCGTGCTCTTCGTCATGGCCTTGGCGCGACGCGGCGATGCCCGCGTGTCGCGCTGGGAAGGGGCCGCTCTGCTGATGGGCTTCATCGCCTATCAGACCCTGCTCTATGTCAGCGCGTAGACGCTGAACCGCATAGGCGAAAGCGGCGGCCGCGGGCGGCCCGCCCGCGACGGGCCCGGACAACGAGATGGCGCGGGCGGTGGGCAACTTTGGCCTAAAGAGTTGGTAAAATTAACCGTTGCTGGGTAACGCACACCCAAAGGGGGTCCTTCCGCTTATGTCGTCCGACACGCAATGTATTCCGACGCCGGCGGTAGGCGCGGAGGATGTGGGATCCGGGCCCCACGAGCTGCGACCCCACCACGGCGGGGCGTCGCTGGATCGCCATGCGCTTCTCGCGCTGGGGGCCACGGTCATCGAGACCGAAGCGCGGGCGCTCGAATCGCTCATCCCGCGCATCGGCGACTCCTTTGTGGCGGCCTGCGAGCACATGCTGACCTGTCGCGGGCGGGTGGTCGTTACCGGCATGGGCAAGTCGGGACACATCGCGCGCAAGGTCGCCGCCACCCTGGCCAGCGCGGGAACGCCCGCTTTCTTCCTCCATCCCGGCGAAGCCAGTCACGGCGATCTGGGCATGATCACCGCGAGCGACGTGGTCCTCGCCCTCTCGAACTCGGGCGAGACCGACGAGATCCTGACCATCCTCCCGCTCATCAGGCGCCTCGGCGTCGCACTCGTCGCCCTGACCGGCAAGCCCGAGTCGCGCCTCGCCCGCGAGGCCGACGTTCACATCGACGTGAGCGTCGAGAAGGAGGCCTGTCCGCTCGGGCTCGCGCCAACGGCGAGCACCACGGCGGCGCTCGCCATGGGGGATGCGCTGGCGCTGGTGCTGCTGCAAGCGCGTGGGTTCAAGGCCGAGGACTTCGCGCGCTCGCATCCCGGCGGGCGCCTGGGGCGACGCCTGCTGCTGCACATCGCCGACATCATGCACCGGGACGACGCCATCCCCGCCGTCACCCCGCAGGTCCTGTTCGGTGACGCGGTCGTCGAGATGACGCGCAAGGGGCTCGGTATGACGGCCATCGTGGACGATGCCGGCAAGATCCTCGGGATCTTCACCGACGGCGATCTGCGCCGCAGCCTCGACGCCGGCGTCGATCTGCACAACACCCCGGNNGCGCCGCAGCCTCGACGCCGGCGTCGATCTGCACAACACCCCGATCTCCCAGGTGATGACGCGCAACTGCACCACCGTAGCACCGGACATGCTGGCCGCGGAGGGGCTCAACATCATGCAGCAGCGCAAGATCAACGCGCTGCTCGTGGTGGACGAGAACCACCGCCTCATCGGCGCACTGAACATGCACGATCTGCTGCGCGCGGGCGTGCTCTGAACGGCACGCGTGAATGCGCGACGCCACGAGCCGCGACTGCGGGCCTCGAGATGAAGCGTGGCCGCTCAGCCCTCGGACCCGAGGCGAGCCGTATTTCTGCGCGCTCATGTAGAGTGGAGTACGCGGCGTGACCGATGCCACGCACAGGGCGGCGCGCGTGAGGCTCGTGATCTTCGACGTCGACGGCGTCCTCACCGACGGCCGGCTCTACTACGGCCCGGACGGAGAGGAGTACAAGGCCTTCTTCTCGCGCGACGGCTACGGTCTGCGGCTCCTGCGCAGGAGCGGGGTGGAGATCGGCGTGATCAGTGGGCGTGACTCCAGGGCGGTCGACGCGCGGATGGGGTCGCTCGGCATCCAGCACGTCTACCAGGGGCGCCTGGAGAAGCTCGAGGCTTTCGAGCAGCTGCTCGGCGGGCTCGGGCTCGCCGACGAGCAGGCTTGCTACGTCGGCGACGATGTGCTGGATCTGCCCCCGATGACCCGAGCGGGCCTGGCGGTGGCCGTCGCCGACGCCCACCCTCTGGTGCTCGAGCACGCGCACTGGCGCACGCCGAGCCCCGGCGGGCGCGGAGCCGGGCGCGATGTGTGCGAGTTCATTCTGCGGGCGCAGGGGCGGCTCGACGACCTGTACGCCCGGTATCTCCCATGATCGCCCGATGGGGTCCGCTCATGGTGCTGGTGGCCCTCGCGCTCGGCACCGGCTGGCTGCTGCGGGAGCTGGAGCTCGAGCCGCGGCCGCGGTCCGACGCGGGCGCGACCCATACCCCGGATCTCCACATGGAGGATTTCGTCAGCACCGCGATGGCGCCCTCCGGGCGACCGAAACGCCGGCTGCAGGCCGACTACCTGGAGCATTTTCCAGACACCGATGCGAGCGATCTTGTGAATCCCTATCTCATCCTGTACAAGGCCGAGGGGCAACCGTGGCACGTTCGCTCCGAGCGCGGGTGGAGCTCGGCCGGGGGCGAGGTGCTGCTGCTCCTCGGCAAAGTGCATATCTGGCGAAACGATGCGGCGGGCGCGCGGGACATGGACATCTACACCCGGGACCTGCGCGTGATACCGGAGACCGAGTACGGCGAGACCGACCAACCCGTGCGCATCGCTACGACGACGACCGAGTCCCGCGGGGTCGGCATGCGCGCACATCTGGCGCAGAACCGCGTCGAGCTGCTGCGCGACGTGCGTACGGTGTACCACCGGCAGACCACCACCAGCGGGTCCGGCACCGGCGAGCGAACAGCGCCCGCCCGCAAGGCCGAAGAGGCCGAGGAGGGCTGAGAGTGCCCATGCGTATGCAGTGGCTTGCGTTGCTCACAGTCTGTCTGCCGAGCGCGGCGGCGCTCGGGCTCTCTACGGACAGCGACCAGCCGATTCAAATCGAGGCCGACCGTGCCGAAGCCAACGACGCGCAGCAGGTCAGCGTCTATCGGGGCGACGTGGTCATCGTGCAGGGTACGCTGCGCATCAGCGGCGACGTGGTGACCATCCACTACGACGACGACCGCCAGCTGAGCAAGATGGTGGCGGTCGGTCAGCCGGCGCGCTTCCGGCAGCTACCCGACGGCGATACCGAGTATCAACAGGCCAGGGCCCGGCGAATGGAGTATTACGCCGATGACGACCTCATCATTCTCCTGGGCGACGCGGAGTCGTGGCAGGGCGGCGACCGCATCAAGGCCCAACGCATCGTCTACGATACGCGCGACGGGCGAGTGAACGCCGACAGTGAGCTGCCGGCTTCCATGCAGGCCGAGACCGATGAGGGGGTCGGACCCCAGAAGTCCCGCGTCCGGGTCACCATCGTCCCCAGGGACTGCCCGGACGACGAGAAGGATGCCTCCGGCCGATGCCCCTAGCCCGCATTTCCCACCAGCCCACGGCGGCGGGCGCGGATCTGGAGAAAGGGGGACAGATCTATTTTTCGTCGAACCCCGTCAGGTGGCATATCGCGGCGCGAAAAATAGATCTGTCCCCTTTTGTCCCCGCTTCGCGCGCCGGCGCATTCTTGCATCGCCAGGCCGCGGCGACCCTTCAAGGCCCACCCCCCGGGGGAAAAGGGGGGTCAGACACCACTTTCCCTGAGCACGGGGCCCCAGTGGTATGCCCGCGGAGGGGAAAGTGGTGTCTGACCCCACTTTTCCCCATAGAGCGGCGGCCCCCGCCGGTCGCGCGATGAGCGTCCTCTCGGCGCGCCACCTGGGCAAACGCTTCAACTCCCGCAAGGTGGTCGACGATGTGAGCCTCACCGTGCACGGCGGCGAGGTGGTGGGTCTGCTCGGGCCCAACGGCGCCGGCAAGACCACGAGCTTCTACATGATCGTGGGGCTCGTACCGAGCGACGGCGGCAAGGTTCACCTCGACGATCGGGATGTCACCGGCTGCCCGATGCACACCCGCGCGCGCCTGGGTCTCGGTTACCTGCCGCAGGAACCTTCGGTGTTTCGCCGACTGAGTGTGGCCGAGAACATACTGGCCATCCTGGAGACGCGCCCCGGTCTGAACGCGGCGGAGCGGCAGGACCGCCTGGAGCGACTCCTGCGCGAGCTCAACATCAGCCATCTCCGAAACGAGCGCGGCGCCGGGCTGTCCGGGGGCGAGCGCCGACGCGTGGAGATCGCCCGGGCGCTGGCCGCCGAACCGCAGTTCATGCTCCTCGACGAACCCTTCGCCGGCGTGGATCCCATCTCCGTCATGGACGTGCAGCGCATCGTCAAGCACCTCAGCGAACGCGGCATCGGCGTGCTGATCACCGACCACAACGTGCGCGAGACGCTGGGCATCTGTGACCGTGCCTACATCGTCAACGAAGGGCGCATCATCGCCGACGGAACCCCCGAGCGCATCCTCCAGGACGAGCGGGTGCGCGAGGTCTACCTGGGACACGAATTTACCATGTGACGGGAAGTTACATCGTATAATTGAGAATTAATATTACTTGGCATCTTTCCCGGAGTGGGCGGTTTATGAACGACCCGGGCTGGTCTAGACTGTAGATGCGCTCGAGACAACCGGCGCAATTCCGGGGTGTGATGATGTGATGAAGCAGTCGCTGCAACTGCGTCTCGGACAGCACTTGACCATGACGCCGCAACTGCAACAGGCGATACGCCTGCTGCAGCTGTCGACGTTCGAGTTGCAAGCCGAGGTGCAACAAGCCCTCGAGTCGAATCTCATGCTCGAGGAGGCCGACGAGGACCATGAAGCGGCGCCGGATACCGAATTGAACGGAGACGCGCAACCGCGCAACGGCGATGCTCAGAGCGCGGGCGGTGAGCGCGAATTAAATGTCGCAGACATCCCGAACGAGCTGCCGGTCGACAGCGCCTGGGAAGACATCTACGACAGCGCGCCAACGCACTACGGCACGGGCGATTCCAACGGCCTCGAGCCGGAAAACCAGCGCGGCACCACCGAGACGCTGTTGGACTATCTTTACTGGCAGCTGGGCTTGGGGCATTTCACTGACACCGACAAGGTCGTCGCAGCAGCGATCATAGACTCCATCAGCGAGGAGGGATATCTCACCACCTCGCTGGAGGACATCCAGCAAAGCGTGGCGCGCGACGCGATCGAGGTGGACCTCGAGGAGGTCGCCGCCATGCTCCACCAGGTCCAGAATTTCGATCCGCCGGGGGTGGGCGCTCGCGATCTGCAGGAGTGTCTCTCCGTCCAACTCCAGCAGCTACCCCCAGACACGGAGGCGCGAGGCATTGCCCTCGAGCTGGTCGCCAAGCATCTGGACCTGCTCGCTGCCCGCGATTACACGCAGCTCATCCGGCGACTCAATATCGACCAGTCGCGGCTGCACGAGACCATCGCGCTGATCCGGTCGCTCAACCCGAGACCCGGTTACCAGATCCATTCTGCGCCGCCGCATTACGTCATCCCGGATGTGTACGTGTTCAAGAACAACGGGACATGGCATGTAGAGCTCAATGCCGAAGCATTGCCGCGACTGCGGATCAATCCGCACTACGCAAGTCTCATACGCCGTGCTGACAACAGCGCCGACAACAACTATCTCAAGACGCACATGCAGGAAGCTCGCTGGTTCTTGAAGAGCCTCAAGAGCCGGAGCGAGACGCTTCTGAAGGTAGCGAGTTGCATCGTGCAGCGTCAGCAGGCGTTCCTCGAACGTGGCGAAGAAGCCATGAAACCCATGGTGCTGCATGACGTGGCGGAGGCGGTGAACATGCACGAGTCGACCGTCTCCCGTGTCACCACGAAAAAGTACATGCATACGCCCCGGGGCATTTACGAACTCAAGTACTTTTTCTCGAGCCACCTGTCCACCGCTGCCGGTGGCGAGTGCTCTTCCACCGCGATCCGTGCACTGATCAAGAAACTGATCGCGACCGAGAATCCCCGCAAGCCTCTGAGCGACAACAAGTTGGCCAGTCTACTGGCCGACCAGGGGATCAACGTCGCTCGGAGAACCGTAGCCAAGTACCGCGAGGCCATGCTGATCCCCTCATCCAACGAACGAAAGCGCCTGGTCTGATCGGTCGCGGTGCGGCAGCTACAAACTCGAGGCCGATGCCACGCTCACAGGGAAACGCGTGCGGCTCATCCACATGATGAGCGCCGTGAACCCGTGACGATGACAGTGTGAGCGGGGCGGCGAATCCGATTGAGACATATGCAAGTATCCGACATCCTGACGCCACAACAGGTACGCTGCGGCGTTGACGCCCTCAGCAAGAAGCGGACGCTGGAGCTTTTGAGCGCTATGATCGCGGCCCGCGATCCGTCGCTGACCGTCAACGCCGTTTTCGATTGCCTTCTCGCGCGCGAGCGTCTCGGAAGCACCGGCCTGGAGGAAGGCGTGGCTATTCCGCACGGCCGTATGAGGGGCATCACACGCGCCATCGGCGCATTCATGCGTCTGAATCAGGGCGTCGATTTCGATGCCCAGGACCGGCAACCCGTCGATTTGGTATTCGGCTTGCTGGTGCCCGAGGATGCCACCGACGAACATCTTCAGATACTCTCACAGCTAGCGGAGATGCTCAGCGATCCTTCGCTGCGGGAGCAACTTCGCACCGCCGAATCCGAGCAAAGCATATTCGATCTCCTGGCGCCGAGCGTCCATCAGAGCTGACTTCGAGCGAAATCGCAGTTGACGCGATAAGCCCGCCGCAATCGGAGAGAATGCACGTTCCATGAGGCTCATCGTGGTCAGTGGACTGTCGGGCGCGGGCAAGAGCATCGCCATGGATGCGCTCGAGGATCTCGGCTACTACTGCATCGACAATCTGCCGGTGAAGCTACTGCCCGCGCTCGCCACCGACCTGGAGGGCGCGACGCAGCCCGCCTCCGAGCGGGCGGCCGTGGCTATCGACGCGCGTACGCCGGCCGGGACTCTGGGTAATCTTCCGACGGTCATCGGCGAGTTGCGCGAGCGCGGCGTGGTGCACGATCTCGTCTTCCTGGAGGCGGACGAGAGCACCCTGATCAAACGTTTCAGCGAAACCCGCCGCAAGCATCCGCTGACCGCGCGTAACGTATCCCTGGCCGAAGCGATCCGGCGCGAACGCTCGCTTCTGGCTCCCCTGCGCAACATCGCGGACATCTGCGTGGACACGAGCCGCCTGCACCTGCATCAGCTCCGCGATCTGGTACGCGAGCGCATCGATCGACGACCGCAGAAAACACTCTCGGTGCTCTTTCAGTCGTTCGGCTACAAGCAGGGCGTACCTCCGGACGCGGACATGGTGTTCGACAGCCGGTGTCTGCCCAATCCGCACTGGGTGCCGCGGCTGCGGCCGCTGACGGGTCTCGACGCGGCGGTTATCGAGTTCCTCGAGTCGCAACCCCTGGTCGAAGAGATGTTTCAGGAGCTCAAAGCGTTCCTGGAGCTATGGGTGCCGCGTTTCGAAGCCGAGAATCGAACCTACCTCACCATCGCCATCGGCTGCACCGGCGGCCAACATCGATCGGTGTACCTGGTGGAACGCCTCGCCCGGCATTTCCGCACGCACCGCGAGGCCGTGCTGGTGCGTCATCGCGAGCTTCCCGAGATACCCGCCGCGGCTACGCAAGAAGACCGCTAGCCCGCTACGAAGATTGTAAAATGGAGCTGTTGATGCAGGACGTCTCTATCGTGCGCAATCGACGCAAGATCGAGGCGGCGGTGGGGAACGCGCGGGCCTTTCTCACGGTGTGCGAGCAGTACGGCCGCTTCGCCGACTACATATGGCAGTTCGTAGGCGGCCGCCCCAAGGACACGAGACGGCGGCGCGTTGAGGACGTGCCCACGTCAACGCCGGGGTCAGGGGCCATGAGCAGGGACCTCAGACGACGTGGATTCCGCTTTGTCGGCAAGACCATCTGCTACGCGTACACGCAGGCGGTCGGGACGATCAACGATCACACGCTCGATTGCTTTCGCCATCGCGAGGTCGCCGCGCTCACGAGGGCGATGGGCCCGGCGCCCGGACGCCGGGGCTGACTCGCGCGCATCGGACCATCGCCCGCGATGCGACCAGCTACCGCAGGGAAGAACAGGAGGTCATCCATGTCCAAGTGCGAGGTTTGCGGCAACGACTACGACAAGGCTTTCGAGGTTCACATGGGGGGTGAGCGGCACGTCTTCGACAGTTTCGAGTGCGCCATTCATGCCCTGGCGCCGCACTGCGCCCACTGCGGGTGCCGTATCGTAGGACACGGCGTCGAATCGGGCGGGAGCATGTACTGCTGCGCCAACTGTGCGGAGCAAGAAGGCGTAAGCGGGATGAAAGACCGCGTGTAGGCCGGACGAACACGCAGGATGGGCGGAGCCGCAGGCGAGGCCCAGCAGTGGGTTTTGCTGCGCTCAGCCACCTCACGCGCGAAGATCGCGCTTGGAAAAAGGGTCCCAGAGGCAGGATTTCCCCGTGGAGACGGGCCACTGCCCCGGGATGTTCGCGGCTATCAGCCGCTCCTACGGTCCGGGTGCGCCGCCGTAGAAGCGGCCGTTGGCCGCGAAGGGGTGTGATTCAGCCCGTCTGGCCGCGGATCCGCTGGAGACGCTCGCGCGCGAGCCGTGCGGCGGTGCTGTCGGGGTATCGCTCGATCAGATCGCTCAGCACGCGCCTCGCTTCGTCGCTCTGACCGAGCTCGTCGTGTATGTAACCGATCTTCAGCAGGCCGTGGCTGACCTTCTGGCTGCTCGGATGCTCGCTCACGAGCTTGCGAAATTCGGCCAACGCGGGCTCGAACTGACGAGTGACGTAGTAGGCCTCGCCCAGCCAGTACTGCGCGTTGTCCGCGTACTTCCCGGTGGGATACTCGCTGAGGAAAGCGTCGAAGGCCTTGACCGCCTCGCCGTAGCGCCCCGCTTTCAGTAGATTGAAGGCCTGCTGATACGCTCTCTGCTCGGCGACGGGATCGATGTCCGCGGCCTGGGGCTCGGGCGCCACCGCGGCCACGGTCGTCTGCGCCTCGGTCGTCTCCGCAGCAGCCCCTTGCACGCTCTCCTGGGAGCCGGAAGCGCCCTGCACGCTCTCCTGCGCCCCCTGGGCGCCCGCCTCCGCCGTCGCCGGGCGGCTTCGGGCCGCCTCAGCGCGCTGCAGCCGCCGGTCGATGTCGAGGTAGAGATCGCGCTGACGATCCTTGAGCTGCGAGAGCGTATGCGACTGCAGCTCCACCTGGCCCCGGAGCTCCTGGATCTCGCGCCTCAGCAGCTCCACCTCGTCGAGCAGCTGCACGAGCGTGCGATTGTCCAGAATGCGCTCCAGGCGCTCTACCCGCTGCTCCAGGCTGCCCGACGCGCCGCTCTGCGCGAAGACGGTTGAGCCCAACAGAACGGCGGCGAGTACCACCGACCAACCGAGAATAATAGCGAGTCGCTGCATGGACGCCGCCTGTTTCAACGCGCTCGACGGACGGCCCCGGACGCGAGCTGCGGCCCCAAACGGACACCGACGCCCATCTCCGGGTCCGAGCCGCCGGTCAGGGCAGAAACGTCCGTGGCCTCCCGGGGGCCGGCGCGTCGCACCGCCCCCCCGGGAGACGCACGAGCGTGCACCCTAGAACACTTCGCGCACAACGGCAACTGGCTCAACCGCGATTGCGGTAGATGATCTCCACGCGGCGGTTCTTCGACCAGGCGCGCTCGCCATGGCCGTCTGCTGCGGGCCGCTCCTCGCCGTAGCTCACGGTGCGGACCTGCTGCCCGGACGCCCCGAGCACGCTCATCAGCCGCTGCACCGCCCCCGCCCGGCGATCACCGAGGGCGATGTTGTACTCGCGGGTGCCGCGCTCGTCGGCATGACCCTCCAAGGTGACCGTCGCAGACGGATTGTTCGCCAGATACCGCGCGTGCGCCTCCACGATATCGCGATACTCGGGCTTGATCTCGCTCTTGTCGAAGTCGAAGTAGATGACCTGGCTCGAGAGCGGGCTGTTCGGATCGTCCAGGGGATGACCCTGGAAACCGCTGCTGGCCATGCCGCCGGTGGTCACGCCGCCCGCGCCGCCGGGGCCCTGATCGCCCTGCATGGCGGTCGAGCGATCCTCCACTTGCGCAGCACGCTCGTCTTTCTGGGTCATGGCCCCGCAGGCCGCCAAAGCCATCGCCGCGCCGAGAACTATAGGCACACTCAAGAATTGTCGTCTCATGCATTCACTCCTTCATCACACTGAAACCGTTGTCAACTGCCGCGAAACGGCGACCACGCCGGCTCCCGCACGTCGCCCTCCCGAACCGCCAGGCGATGACGGACCCGACCGTCGATGGAGACCGTGGCGAGCGCCACCCCTTGCTCGTCAGTCGTCGCGTACACGACCATGCTCCCGTTGGGAGCGAAGCTCGGCGATTCATCGAGGCGGGTGTCGGTCAACACCTGGAGCGCGTTGTTCTCCAGATCGAGCAGCGCGATCCTGAACGCCCCACTCTGCCCGTGCACCAGCGCGAGCCGAGTGCCGTCCGGAGAGAACCGGGCACGCGCGTTGTAGTCGCCCTCGAAAGTGACCCGCTCGGCGCGACCACCGGTCGCCGAGATCCGGTAGATCTGCGGCGAGCCGCCGCGGTCCGATGTAAATACGAGCGAGCTTCCGTCCGGAGCCCAGCCGGGCTCGGTGTCAATAGCGGCATTATGCGTGAGTCGCTGAAGACGTCGGGAGCTCAGATCGAGCACGTAGATCTCGGGATTGCCGTCCTTGGACAATGTCAGGGCCAGGCGGCGCCCGTCCGGCGACCAGCTCGGCGCCCCGTTCAACCCCGGGAAGGCGGCCACCTCCTCACGACTTCCGCTGCGTACGTCCTGAACGAAGACGCGCGGCCGCTTGGCCTCGAAGGAGACATAGGCGATGCGCTGGCCATCCGGTGACCAGTCCGGCGAGAGCAGGGGTTCGGTGGACTCGAGCACCACGTTCTCGTTGTGGCCGTCGCTGTCCGCGATGTTCAAGGAGTAGCGCGCCGCCCCCTCCGGCGTCGCCGACTCCGTGACGTAGGCGATGCGGGTGTTGAAGGCGCCGGGCTCGCCCGTCAGGCGCTCGTAGACGACGTCGCTGATCTCGTGCGCGGCGCGCCGCAGCTCGGACTCCGGCACCTGAAACTCGAGCCCGGCGAGCTGCGAGGCCTTGTACACGTCGTAGAGCCGGAACTCCACCCGGTAGCCGCCGTCCGCCAGTCGCCCGACCCGCCCGATGACCAGGTTGCTGGTTCCGAGCAGCCGCCAATCTCCGAAGCGCACGTCGGCTGGCTGGACCGGTCGCCCCGGCAGATCGTCGAATGGGATGGGCGCGAAGCGGCCGCTGCGAGCCAGATCGGCGGCCACGATGCGCCCGAGCTCCTCGGGCGGGGGCGCCGTGCCCTGCCATCCGAAGGGCACGATGGCTATGGGGAGCGCACCCTCCACGCCTTGGGTAATTCGAATGTCGAGCTGTGCGTGCACCGGTTGCCAGAGCAACAGCGCCAGCAGCATCAGGCACCAGGTCCGCGTGAGCATCGCCTGCAACGCCTACGCCTCCGGTTGAAAGATGAATCGGATCCGCCGCTCGAAGACCGCGGGATCCTTGGGCCGCGGCAGCGGCGACGACTCCCACACCGCGCGCTCCGCGGATCGATCGAAGGCCACGTTACCGCTGCTCTGAAGGATGGCCACGCTGACTACCTCGCCGCCCGGAATCTGCTCGACCAGGACCGTGCACTTGAGGCCCTGGGCGATCCCCGGCGGCCGGATCCAGTTGCGCTCGACGGTCGCCTCGATCTGCGCCTTGTACTCGGCGCGCTGCTCGGCGCGCAAGCGCTGGATATCGGTCTCGAGCACCGCCTCCTCCTCGGCCAGCGCCTGCTTGAGCGCGCGCTCGGCCTCTTCTCGCCGCCGCTTCTCCTCGAGCGCCTGCTGGCGTTCCCGCTCGAGACGCGCTTTTTCCTCCGCCGCCTTGCGCTTCTGCTCCTCGAGGCGCCGTTTCTCGGCCAGCGCCTGCTTCTTCTCCTGCTCGAGGCGTGCCTGCTCCTCGGCCGCCTTGCGCCGTTCCGCCTCGATGCGCTGCTTCTCGGCGAGCGCGGCTTGCTTCTCCCGCTCGAGGCGCTCGGCCGCCTTGCGCCTCTCCTCCTCGAGGCGCTGCTTCTCGGCGAGGAGGCGCTGCGTCTCCTCTTCGAGGCGCTGCTTCTCGGCGAGCGACTGCTGCTTCTCCTGCTCGACGCGCTGCTTCTCGGCGAGCGACTGCTGCTTCTCCTGCTCGAGTCGCTGCTTCTCGGCGAGCGTCTGCTGCTTCTCCTGCTCGAGCTGCTGCTTCTCGGCGAGCGCGGCCTCTCTGGCCTCCTCGAGCTCGCGCTTGCGCTGTGCTTCGGCCTCGCGCTGGGCTTCGAGCTCGGCCAGGCGCGCGGCCTCCGCCTGCTGGCGCGCCTGAATCTGCTCGCGTTCCCGGCGCAACTGCTGCAGCCGCTCGGACTCGGCCTGCTTTTGCGCCTCCAGCTCGGCGAGGCGTTCCGCCTCCTGCTGCGTCAGCTGCTCGGTCTGCTCTTTGCGCTGCTTCTCCTCGGCGAGCTTCTCCTGCAGCATCCGCAGCCGCTCTTCGGTGGCCTGGCGCTCGTCGCGCACCTCCTCGGCCTGCGCCTGCAGGCGCCGGACCTGCTCGCGCTCCACGCGCGTCTCGAGGCGCTCACGCTTCTTGATGCGCTCGAGCTCCTGCTGCACGGCCGTCTCATCGACCACGACTGCCCGCACCGGCTCGGTGGGACCGGCCGGCTGGCGCAGACCCGGCGTCCACTCGAAGCTCAGGATCAGCAGCCCCGCCAGGACCGCATGCACCAGCACGGCAAGCGTCACTGCAGAGAACTTGTCGAGGAGGTGCCGGAACATCTACCTGGGATCTACCTCGAAGGAGCCTCCGGCGGCTCGGTGATCAGGCCCACGCCGGAGGCGCCGGCGCGTTGCAGCAACGCCATGGCGACCACGACGTCGCCGTAGGCCGCTGCCTTGTCGCCGCGCACCAGCACCGGCAATCCGGGACGATGCCGCAGCAGCGCGCTCGCCCGCGTGAGCAGCTTTTCGGCGTCCATGGGAGACTCGGGATCATCCCCGTAGTTGAGATACATCCGCCCCGCATTGTCGACGGTCACCACCAGCGGTTCCTCCCGGCTGTCCTTGAGCGGCTGCGCGGGCGTGTTCGGAAGACTGACGTCGACCCCCTGCGTGAGCAGAGGCGCCGTGATCATGAAGATGACCAGCAGCACGAGCATGACGTCGATATAGGGGACGACGTTGATCTCCGACAAAGGCCGTCGGCGAGTGTGTTGTCTCGGCATGGGTGCTTACCTGTGGAACATCATCCGTACGCAGCAGCCCCTCGGCTGCAGCACGTACCCATATGAACGGCGTCGAGCCAGATCGGGGTTAAGCTCGCGCTGAGACCCCCAGATACGCGCGCACGAACGTAGAGCATCTTTGCGTCTACGGGTCGCGGTGGAACGCATTTCCGCACACGTATTCAGGCGTGAGCCTGGCGCTGCAAGATGGTGGAGAACTCCTCGACGAAGGTGTCATAACGATTCGTGAGTCGCTCCGTATCGTTGGCGTAACGGTTGTAGGCGATGACCGCCGGGATGGCCGCGAACAGACCCATGGCGGTGGCGATGAGGGCCTCGGCGATCCCCGGCGCCACCATGGCGAGGGTGGCGTGCTGGACGTTGCCCAGGGCCCGAAATGAATTCATGATGCCCCACACGGTGCCCAGCAGCCCGATGTAGGGGCTCGTGGAACCCACCGTGGCGAGGAACGAGAGGTGCCCCTCGAGGTGTTCCACCTCACGCCTGAGCGCCACCCGCATGACGCGCTCGGCCCCATCCATGATGGCGCGCGACTCGATGCCCGCCTGGTTGCGCAAGCGCGCGAACTCCTTGAAGCCGGCCTGGAAGATGCGCTCCAGCCCCGTCGCGTCATAGCGCGGCGCATTGATGCGATTGTACATCGAGATCAGATCCTTGCCCGACCAGAACTGATCCTCGAAGTCATCCGCCGCGCGCCGCGCCCGCTGCATGACGATGCGTTTGTGAAAAATCAGCGTCCAGGAGATGAGAGAGGCGGCGAGCAGGATCACGATCACGAGCTGCACCAGCGGACTCGCGTTCAGCAAAAGCTCGATCAGGGACAGATCAGTGGTCACGTTTCAGCTCCGAGACGACAAACGTGGGGATGGCGCACGGCCGCAAAGTGTCCGCGGCGACGCACGCTATCCGCACCTCGCTCCGGCACAACACCGCATCCGGGCCCCGGCGTACCGCCTGCCCCAGAGTCAGGCTGACCGACCCGCGCCGCTGCATTCTAACACCGACGCTCAACATATCGTTGAACCGGGCGGGCTTGAGATACTCGATGGTCAATCGCGATACAGCGAAGAGCACGTTGTGCCGACGCTTCAGCTCGTCCTGCTCAAAGCCGAGACTGCGCAGCCACTCCGTGCGCGCCCGCTCCAGGAACTTGAGATAGTTCGCGTAGTAGACGACGCCCGCGCTGTCGGTGTCCTCGTAGTAAACGCGCACCGGCCAGACGAAATCATCGTTCGGCTGCGTCATCGCGGCTGCTGCGGGCTATCGTTCGTCGTCGAACAGACCGGGCGCCTGCGGCGCGATGTGGCTGGGCGGAGGCGTGAGACCGAAATGCGCCCAGGCGTTGCGCGTCGCCATACGACCGCGCGGCGTACGCTTCAGATACCCCTGCTGGATGAGGAAGGGCTCGAGCACGTCCTCGATGGTGCCGCGCTCGTCGCCGATGGCGGCCGCGAGATTGTCGATGCCGACCGGGCCGCCGTCGAACTTCTGAAGCACCGCGAGCAGCAGCTTGCGATCCATCATGTCGAAGCCCGCGCTGTCCACATCCAGCAAATCCAGCGCGCGCCGGGCCACCTCGTCCGTGATCACGCCGTCGGCCTTGACCTCGGCGTAGTCGCGCACGCGCCGCAGCAGCCGGTTGGCCACGCGCGGCGTGCCGCGCGAGCGTGCGGCCAGCGCGGCTGCACCGGTGGCGTCGATGGCGACGCCGAGGATGCGCGCCGAGCGGGCGATGATGACGCCGAGCTCGTCCTGGCTGTAGAACTCCAGGCGCTGCACGATACCGAAGCGATCGCGCAGGGGCGAGGTCAGCAGCCCCGCCCGCGTGGTCGCCCCCACGAGGGTGAAGCGCGGCAGGTCCAGCTTGATCGAGCGGGCGGCCGGCCCCTCGCCGATGACGATGTCGAGCTGATAGTCCTCCATCGCCGGGTAGAGGATCTCCTCCACCACCGGGTTCAGGCGGTGGATCTCGTCGATGAAGAGGACGTCGCGCGGCTCCAGATTGGTCAGCAGAGCGGCCAGATCGCCCGGCCGCTCCAGCACGGGTCCCGAGGTCTGACGCACGTTGACGCCGAGCTCGTGGGCGATGATGTGCGCCAGGGTCGTCTTGCCCAGCCCCGGCGGGCCGGATATGAGTACATGGTCGAGGGCGTCCCGGCGCCGCGCCGCCGCCTCGATGAAGATCTCCATCTGCTGGCGTACGGCGGGCTGTCCCACGTACTCCGACAGGCGGCGGGGGCGAATGGTCCGCTCCAACGCCTCGTCCTGAGGGCTTGCGACGGGTGTGACCAGACGTTCCGATTCGCTCATGGTTCGCTTCACGCGCGCCCGCAGGGCCGGCGGCTCAGCTCGATTCGCTCGTACCCGTCGCTATTCGATCCGTCCACGAACACCCTGCATGGCCGTACGAGGGTACAACTACTTGACGAGGGACTGAAGGGCTCGCCGCACAATCTCCTCGCTCGACAGATCCCGGCACTCGAGGGCGCGCACCTGGCGGCTCGCCTCGTGGGGCTTGAAGCCCAGCGCGACCAGCGCGCTCACGGCCTCCGCCACCGGGTCGGCCGCCGACGGATGAGCGGTGCCCATGAGCGCCACGCCGGTGTCGGCCGCGACGCGCTCGCCCGCCAGTCGATCGCGCATCTCCACCACCAGGCGCTCGGCGGTCTTCTTGCCGATGCCGGGGAGCCTGGCGAGACTCGCCGTGTCGCCCTCCTGAACGCAGCGGGCGAATCCGGCCGCGTCCATGCCCGAGAGGATCGCCAGCGCGAGGCGCGCGCCCACGCCGCTCACGCGCAGCATCATGCGAAAGAGGTTGCGCTCCTCCTCACGCCGGAATGCGTAGAGCTGGTGCGTGTCCTCGCGCACCACCTGGTGCGTGTGAAGGCTCACCGGTTGCCCGACCTCGGGAAGCTCGTAGAAGGTCGTCATCGGCGCTTCGAGCTCGTAGCCCACGCCGTGCACGTCCACCACCAGACGGGGAGCCCGCTTGACGCGCAGCGTCCCCCGCAACCACGCGATCACGGGCGCACTCCGCGGCCGCCGGGGCGCTCCAGACGCTGTATGCGTGTCAGGGTCCAGCGCATGTGGGCATGGCACAGAGCCACGGCCAGCGCGTCGGCGGCGTCCGCGCGCGGCGCCTCCGAGAGGGCCAGCAACACCCGTATCATGTGCTGTACCTGGCCCTTCGCGCCATGCCCCCGCCCGGTGACTGCCTGCTTGATCTGGGTGGCCGTGTACTCGTAGACGGGCAGATCCCGAAGCGCTCCGGCGAGCAGCGCTGCGCCCCGCGCCTGGCCGAGCTTGAGCGCGGAGGCCGCGTTGCGGTGCACGAATATCTGCTCGGCCGCCACCTCCCGGGGCCCGTAGGCGGTCACGAGCTCGGAGATGGCATCGAAGATGATGCGCAACCGCTGGCAAGTCTCGCCGCCGAGGTCGACGCACCCGCTCGCCACGTGCGTCGCCCGATCGCGCTGGAAGTCGATGATGCCGTAGCCCGTGGTGCGGGAGCCCGGATCGATGCCCAGGATGCGCGTCACCGGAGCCGTCCGCTCGCCGACGCCCGACAGCCGGCCACCCGCTGCGCACTGCGGGCCCAGGGGGGCGGTGCAACGACGGCCCGCGCGGCCGGGGACGCCGCCTCGCCGCGGCCCCCGGCAGACCCTGCGCGCGCGTCGGACACTATTGCTCCACCACTTCTTCGGGGAGATCCGCGTTGGAGTAAATGCGCTGCACGTCGTCCAGCTCCTCCAGCATCTCGAAGAGCTGGACCGTGCGCTGCGCGTCTTCGGAGTGTACCGCAACGTTCACGCACGGCCGCATGGTGACCTCGGCGTACTCGGGCCGCAGCCCGGCCTCGAGCAGCGTCTTCTTCACCTGCGCGAAGCCCCCCACCGAGGTCAGCACGTCCACCGAGCCGTCGGGGTTCGTGACCACGTCCTCGGCCCCGGCTTCCACGGCGGCCTCCACGATCCGGTCCTCGTCGGCCCCGGCCGGGAAGCTGAGCTGTCCGAGGTGGTTGAAGAGGTAAGCCACCGAGCCGTCGGTGCCCAGGTTGCCGCCGGCCTTGGAGAAGGCGTAACGCACGTCGGCCGCCGTGCGATTGCGATTGTCGGTCATGCAATCGACCATGACGGCGACGCCCCCCGGACCGTACCCCTCGTAGCGAACCTGCTCGATGCGACTGAGCGCCACCTCACCCGCGGCGCGCTTGATGGCTCGCTCGATGGTGTCCTTGGGGACGTTCGCATCCAGCGCCCGGTCGAAGGCCAGGCGCAGGCGCGGGTTGGCGTCCGGGTCCGGCCCGCCCTCGCGCGTCGCCACGCTCACCTCGCGCAGGAGCTTGGTGAAGAGCTTGCCCCGCTTCGCGTCTTGCGCGCTCTTACGAAAGCGGATGTTGGCCCATTTGCTGTGTCCGGCCATGGATGCCCTGGTGTGTTCCGCTTGGCGAGCGGCAGAAACACGCCCCCGGCCGACGCCCGGCGTGCCCCGCAGCCGCGCTGAGAGCGCCGGGGCAGCATGCGCGCCCCGAACGCGGTTAACGTCAACTGGGCGAAATTAATGGCAATATTAGCGCAATTCCCGGCAAAGTTCCCCACCGCGGCCGCCGCCGCAGGCTCGCGGGCGCAGCCCACGAACGGCAGTCGTTTGCAATCGGGCGAAGGGTATGGATATTCTTGGCCACTCTTCGCCAAACAATAACAAGCGAAGATGCGCATAAGAAACAGAGGTACCAAGAGGAGTCGAGGTGGCGCCGTGAACGCTCCGAGCCAGGGGCGGGCGAACGAAATCCCGCTCCCCGAGACCGAGCTCGAGTACGGGGAAGAGGTGCTCTCCGCCGGCTGGAACCCGGACATCGAGCAGCTCGCGAAGGCCCGCGAGCGCCAGCCCGACGGCCCCGGGGAGCGGCGCAGGCGCCGGTAGCGGACCCCGCGCACAAACACGGCCCGCACACGGTCTTCTGCACCGAGCTCGCCGCGGACCCCTCGTCCGTCGCCGCGGTTGGGGGGCGTCGGCCGCGCGCCCGCTCAGGCGTNNTCAGGCGTTCGCCGGCGTGCCGGCGGGGGCCAGCCGGTGCTCCGCCGGAAACCGTCGCAAGACGGCCTGTCCCTGGCGCCCTCCCTCGTGCGCCGGCACGGGGATCCGCAACAGCAGGTGCACCCTGCCCGGCGACGGCAGCTCGATGCCGACGTGCGGCTTGAGCGTCGTCTCGGTCGGCGCCCGTTTCTTCCCGCCCCGCCCCGCCTTCCCGACGACCGGCGCGCACTCCTCGTTCGCGATGGCCAGCAGTGCGCGTTCGGCGCGGGCCGCGTCCTCCGTCGCCGAGAGCGGCACCCCCAGGAGCTGCATCGTGCATCCGCCCGCCGCGAAGTCCGCCGTCAGGGGCGAGGTGACGAAGAGGCTGTTCGGCAGCACCACCTGACGGCCCGTGTGTTGGCGAGTGTCCGACTCGGTCTCGTCGATGGTGCGGGAGAACATGGCGACGAGCCCGATGACGAAGATGAGGACCAGGACGTTGCGGATGGTGAACCGTCCACCAGCGCTGCTGGTGCACCGGCGGCGAGGAAGATCGCGGTGCTGAGCGCGCTTTGCACCAGCGGGCTCTGTAACGTGGCGTTCACGATCGTTCCCTCCCCTCCGTCTCCAGCACGTCGCTCACCGCCACCCGCAGCACGCCGGGACGGAACCGGATGAAGAGCGCATCACCCACCTCGCGAACGGTCGTCTCGAGGTCCGCCTCCATCTCGAAGGTCCCGGCGCTGCGAACCGTGAGGGCGAACGCCTCTCCCCGGATCCGATACGGCCGACCCCAACCCTGGGTTCCGCGGATGAAGCGAAAGGCGCGCTCCGCGGGCCATGCCGTCGTGAGCTCGAAATCCGCTGCGTCCGGCCAGGGGAAGTAGCTCGCGGCTGCCTCGTCCTGGGGGTATGCGCGTGGCGTCTCGCCCCGATCCAACGTCTGGAGGACCTCGCGCACCAGCTCGCCACCCAGGCGGGCGAGACGCACGTTGATCGCCTGCGCGGCGTCCCCCGCCCCTATGGGGAGGCTCCGCTGCCCGAGGATGTCCCCGGCGTCCACGGCGCGGGTCATCCAGTGGAGGGTGACGCCGGTGCGGCGCTCGCCCGAGCGCATCTGCCAAAAGAGCGGAGCGGGTCCGCGATAGGCCGGCAGCAGCGAGGGATGGACGTTGAGACACCCCTGCGCGGGCAAAGCCAGGGCCCAGGGGGGCAGAATGTAGGGAAAACAGGCGGTCACAATGAGATCCGGACGGTGGCGGGCGAGGCGCTCGCGCGCATGGCCATCGGCGAAGCCGGCCACGCGCTCGCGCGGGATCCCGGCCGCCGCCGCCAGCGCGGAGAGCGCGTCCGCCCCCGCCACGGGAATGGCGGGCAGGCCTGTCGCGGCCTCGTTCGCCGGTGCCCCCGGCAATGCCACGGCGCAGACCCAGGCGCGGGATTCGAGCAGCGCGCGCAGCACGACGGCGGAGAAGTCGCCGGCGGTGCCGAGCAGCATGACTCTTGGTGGATGCCTCGACGCCATCTCGGTCCCCCGATGCGGGTCAGGGTAAGCGCTCACGGGGCGGCCGTGGCCCCGCGTCGCCGCCTTACTTACCATAGGCGCTAGCCTGCATGTCTCAGGTGCCGCCGATGCAACGTCCCGTCTACACCACCCCCGAGGCCGCCGAGGCGGCCTTCTACGAGGCTTTCCAACGCGCCGACCTGGAGGCGATGATGGCCGTGTGGGCCGACGACGAGACCATCGTCTGCGTGCATCCCATGGGCCCGCGCGTACAGGGGCGCGCCGCAGTGACGGAGAGCTGGCGCCGGATCTTCGCCAACAGCGGCGCCATGCGCTTCGAGATCGCCGACGCACACAGCGTTCACGACTCCCAATTGTCCATCCACTGCGTGCACGAGGACATCGATTTCGGCGCACAGCTCCGCCAGCACTCGCGGGTGATAGCCACCAACGTGTACCGCCTGACGGCGGACGGCTGGCGGATGATCCTGCACCACGCCTCGCCCGGGGCGACGCAGCGCGCGGCGCGCGAGAGGCCGCGCGCCCTCCACTAAGTGGGCGGCCTCCCGGATGTTCCGCGAATAACCATTTCTTGGACCCGCCTCACCCGGTGGGGAGACTGGATGCCGCCCTTCTTGCCTCAATCGGGCGGTGGCTTGCGCAGGCGGATGCCCAGCTCGCGCAGCTGCTTCTCATCCGCGGGCGAGGGGGCGCCGGTCAGCAGGTCGCTCGCGGTCTGGGTCTTGGGGAAGGCCATGACGTCGCGGATGGAGCTCGCGCCGGTCATGAGCATCACCAGACGGTCGAGCCCGAACGCGATGCCGCCGTGCGGCGGGCACCCGTACTTGAGGGCGTCGAGCAGAAACCCGAACCGCGCGCGGGCCTCCTCCTCGCCGATGTCCAGCACCCGAAACACCGCGTTCTGGATGTCCGGGCGGTGGATACGGATGGAGCCGCCGCCGAGCTCGGTGCCGTTGAGCACCATGTCGTAGGCGCGCGAGCGGCACTCGCCGGGCGAGGCCTCCAGCGCCGCCGGGTCGTCGACCGCGGGGGCCGTGAACGGATGGTGCAGCGCCTGCCAGCGTCGCTCCCGCGGATCCCATTCGAACATCGGCCAATCCACGATCCACAGCGGCTGCCAGCCCTCCTCGACCAGCCCGTGCTCATGCCCGAGCCGGACCCGCAACGCCCCCAGCGCGTCGTTGACCACCGTGGCCTTGTCGGCGCCGAAGAAGATGAGGTCCCCGTCCTGCGCCCCGGCGCGATCGAGAACGCCCGCGAGCGCGTCGTCGTCGAAGAACTTGACGATGGGCGACTGGAGCCCGTCGCGACCCCGTGCGCGCTCGTTGACCTTGATGTAGGCGAGCCCCTTGGCGCCGTAGTGACCGACGTAGCGCGTGTACTCGTCGATGAGCGAGCGCGGCAGCTCACCGCCCGCGGGCAGCCGCAGCGCCGCCACCCGGCTCGCCGGATCGCGGGCCGGACCGGAGAACACCTTGAACTCCACCGCCTCGACCAGGTCCGCGACCTCCACCAGCTCCAGCGGGATGCGCAGATCGGGGCGGTCGGTCCCGAAGCGCGCGAGCGCCTCGTGGTAGCCCAGGCGCGGGAAGGGATCCGGCAGCTTCACCCCGAGCACCTCGGCGAACAGGACGCGCACCATCTGCTCCATGA
>JABAHS010012594.1_pt1 | contig 40810 bp, 40 predicted proteins | sample 7062111 | NCBI WGS metagenome assembly JABAHS01 (sample SAMN14534600, study PRJNA622989) | marine sediment metagenome | biome: marine biome [ENVO:00000428]; feature: marine pelagic biome [ENVO:01000023]; material: deep marine sediment [ENVO:00002113]; isolation source: pool of 4 deep marine... | reverse complement strand
GACGACGCGGTGCTTGCCGGTAGGCGCGGGGATGGCCCGTCCCGGATCGCGTCTGCATGCAGAGCACGCGGCAGCGAGCGCTCTGCGGATACGGCGCGCGGCCGAGGAACTCGGGCGTCCCGGCGTGCGCGGGGAAGCGCGCCGAGCGGCGCATGTTACCACAGCGGCGGACCCGATTCGGGCGTCTTTGCCCGGGCTGCCCTCGCGTCTTTCGCTTCGCCCTTAAACTGCCCCGGGTTTCGGGGTAGACTACGACGGCCCCGGGAAGCGGCCCCGCCGCCGGCGCCTCCCGGACATGCGCACGGCGCGCCCGCGCGGTGGAGTCGGCGCTTCGGCCGGCGCCGGACGCTCAGCCCGTGCCCACGATACAACGCGCAGACACAACGACGGCCGGTGACGAAGGGCCAGGATCATCACAGGCGGCGCACGGTTTGTGTGCCGCCAGGTTACCCTTGCTCGAAGCTTGCTCGCAGACCTTCTCGCAACGCCCTGCCCCGGCAGGACCGCGCCTCACCTCGGCCGTGACATGCGCACCGGCGCCTGGCGCGCGGCCCCTGCTATGAACGGATCGAACCGATGACAGAAACTGCCGCCGGCAGCGGCGACTCCCTGCGCCTGCGACTGGGCGTCGCCTTCATCTCCGTCGCCATCCTGACCGTCGAGCTGACGCTGGTGCGCGTCATGGAGGTCATACTCGCGCCGAACACCGGCTACATGGTGCTGACATCGGCCATGTTCGCCCTGGGCCTGGGCGGCATCTACCTCTATCTATTCCCGCTCGGCAGCACGGGCAGAGCCAGTCTTCCGTGGTGGCTGTCACTGGCGTTCGCGGTGACAACTCCCGCCTTGCTGCCGCTGCTCAATGCTCTGCCGTTCACTGTGGATTTCGATCAATCCACCCTGACGGTGCAGGCTTTGGCGTGGGGAGCCATGTACGTTGCTATCATCATTCCCTTCTTCATCGGCGGCGTCATTCTCTCTCACGTCTTCACGGTCTACTCGGCAGGCATTCACCGACTGTATTTTTTCGATCTCGTCGGCGCCGCCGTCGCCTGCCTGGTGTTCGTGCCGCTGCTGCCCGCTTATGGCCCGGGCGGGCTGCTGTTCGTCGCCTCCGCGCTGGCGCTGGTAGCCGCCGTTCAGTTCAAGCTGGAATCTCGCCCGCTGCGCTTTATCCTGNNACAAACGCGGCAATGACCGGATGATCGCGGGCGGTCTGCGCGATCTTGTCGAGTGGGACCCGGTGTCCAAGCTCGAGGTGTTCAATGCGAGCCCCAATGCCAAGTTGTTCTCCATCGACGGCGGCCAGCAGGGGTCCTGGATGCGCCGCTTCGACGGCGACTACGAGGGCTTCGAGCGGGAGATCGAGCAGGAGCCCGACAGCTACTATTTCGGCCGCAACTCGATGATCCATCACCTGTATCGAGGCCGCCGGCCGGAGGTCCTCGTCATCGGCGCGGCCGTCGGCGGCGAATCGCTCGCGGCCCTCGTCTTCGGCGCGGCGCAGGTGGACGCCATCGACCTGGTGGGCGCCATGATCGGCGCCGCCAAGAACCGTTATGCCGAGTACAGCGGCGGCGTCTACAACCATCCGCGGGTGAGGGCCTTCGTGGGCGAAGGTCGTTCCTATCTGCGCTCCACCGCGAAGAAGTACGACATCATCCAGATGTTCTCCAATCACACCAGCTCCGCCATCGCTTCCGGCACCATGGCCGCCGGAACAGCCTATCTGCAGACCGTGGAGGCTTACACGGAGTACTTCGAGCATCTCAAGCCGGACGGCGCCCTGCAGATCAATCACCACATTTATCCGCGCATGCTGACCACGGCGGCCCAGGCCTGGAACAGGCGGGGGCGGGACGAGTTCTGGCGCCACGTGGCGGTGCTCGAGGCGTGGCAGGCCGACACGCTGCCCACCGTTATCATCAAGATGCAGCCGTGGGACGAGGACGAGCTGCAGGATCTGCTCGAATACGCGAACCGCGAACCCAATGCGCACGTGCGGCGAGCGAAACCGCATAAGCCGTCCCGGCAGATCGACCGGGACAACGCGTATCACGCAGCCCTGACGTCCAACCGCGACACCATCGAGGGGCTCGAACTCCTGCTGGCGACACACGGGCGCACGGACTTGCCTTTCGACGTCACAGTAAAGCTTGCGGACGCTGACGGGACGGTGCTCCGATCGGCGGTCATCGCGGGAGCGGAAATCGAGGACAAAGCGGCGATCCAGGTGGCCTTCGAGCCCCTGAACCAGATCAAGGATCGAGAACTCTTCGTCTCAATAGCGGTGCCCGATGCTGGCCCCGCAGAGGGCATTTCCGTGTGGCTGGACGCGCATGGCGACCCCGTCGTCGCCCCGCTGCCAAGCCCTGCCGTGCCCAGCTATCTGCTGGCGTTTAACCCGCTCGACAGCGACAGCAATCTGGTTCCCCGGCAATTCCTGAAGTCTCCGTTTCCGTACGCCGACGCCGGCAATATCGACTGGAACCTGACCCCGGTAACGGACGATTCGCCCTATTTTCACATGATCCGCAAACGCAACGCGCCGATCGCGTCGGGAGCCGAGGAAGTGCTTGACCGCAACAGCGCGCACCTGCTCAACGTCGGCCTGCAGCGATGGATTCCCAAAGACTGGTTTCACCTGGCCGTCGTCGCGGTGGTCTCGCTGGGGTTCGCCTTCGTGTTCGTGGTGGTTCCGTTTTTCGTCACGGGCTGGCGTGACACACGGTGGGACGGTATGCAATACGACATCGTCTACTTCTGCTGCCTTGGTCTGGGATTCATCATGATCGAGATTGCGTTCATCCAGCTGTTCAAGAAATTGATCGGTTACCCGACGCACACGTTCACCACGGTCGTCTTCTCCATGCTGGTCAGCGCGGGTATCGGCAGCGGACTGTCGAAGCGCCTGCTAAACTGGCATCGTGTAGGCTGGATAAGCGTGTTCGCCGCGATCCTGGCGTACGGGGTGATCTGCGCCCTGATGCTGGAGGATATCTTCTATGCCGCGCTGAGCTTGCCTCTGTACGCCCGCATTGCCGTCGCCTTCGCGCTCATCAGCCCGCTCGGCTTCGTCATGGGCATGCCTTTCCCGATGGGCATCGAGGCGCTCTCCGGCCGTTCGCGGGCGGCCATACCCTGGGCCTGGGCACTGAACGGCTTCTTCACGGTCTTCGGCGGGTACGTGGCGATCCTGCTGTCCATCCGCTATGGGTTCGGCGTGGTTCTCTACATTTCCCTGGCGATCTACGGCATCGCCCTGCTCAGTCACGGCCAGCTGCGGAGCATCGGCGCCGTGTCGCGGCAGCGTTCTCCGGCCCCGGCCTGAAGGCGAATGCACCGCCACGACCCCCGCCCGGGCGGCGCGGCGCCGCTCTAAGCGGCGCCGCCGATGAGCCGCGCCGCGTTTCCAGCGATGCCCACCGCCGCCGAGCAACCGATATCTATGCCACCACCGGCGCCCGCCGGGCCGGACAGCCGCCCGACGACGCGCCGGCGTGCCGTCATCCTGGGCCTCGAGCTGGCGCTGCTCGCCGCGGTGTTCGCGTTCTCCGTGGCGCTGCGATCACCGAACCTCGACCGGCCATTGTCGGAGCACCACGAATGGCTGACGGCGCACTCGCTCATGGTCATGCAGATCTGGTGGGAAGACGGCGCCTGGGATGCGAAGTTCACGCAACGCATGAACTATCCACGGCAGGCCGACAAGTACATCAACAACGCCGCCATGTCTCTTTACGGGCACTACCTGCCGCACGATGCAAACGGCAATTTCTATTACATGTCGCATCCGCCGATGGCGATGGTGGCGCCTTACGCCGTGTTTCGAGCGCTCGGCGTGCGCCCGGACGTGAGGCCGCTGCAGATCTTCGGCCTCGCCGTGCACCTGCTCTGCGCGCTCGCCGTTTTCGTCCTGGTCCGCACCGCGGACCCGACGGGCAACTCGCTCAACGGCGGGGCCGTGTTGGGCGGTGCGTGGTACCTGCTGCTGCCCGCCAACCTCTGGTTCCATTCCAACGTCTACTACACGGAGATCTTCGCGCAGCTGCCGTTTCTGATGGTCGCACTTGTGGCGATCTTGTGCCTGCGAAGGCTCGAAAGGCGCGCCGATGTCGGCGCGACGTGGCTGCTGGCGCTGGCGGCGGCGAGCGCCTTCGCCGTGTTCAGCGAGTGGCTGGGCGTGCTGGCGGCGGGCGCCGTGGCCGCCTACGCCCTGTGGAAGGCACTGTCGTCGCCGGCCTACCTCAAGATCGTCGCGGCGGCGGCCCTGGCGGGCGGGTTCGCCATGGCACTGTTCGTGCTGCAGTACGCCTCTCAGATCGGCTTGAGACCCTTCATCATGCATCTGGCCGGCAAATTCTATTTCCGCGCGGGCCTCATCGAAGTGCCGATGGAGCTCGCCGGCTTCGACCTGGGGACGATCGCGCAGCACTTCACTTTGGGCGCCGGCGCAATTTTCCTCCTGCTGCTCCTGCTGCTGGCCTGCTTCAAAACGACCCCTGCTCAGGTCTTGCGTGGAGAGCGGGGTCTCATGGTGTACCTGCTCGCCACACCGCCCCTGTTGCACCATCTGCTGCTGCTGCACTTCACGACGGAGCACGACTACTCCATTCTCAAGTCCACCCCGTTCCTGGTGGTGACCGGCGGGCTGCTCTGGAACGAGCTCCAGCGACGCGGCGGGTTCGCCGGCTGGCACCGCCGCAGCGTCTTCGCGCTCAGTCTGCTCGCCCTGTCGTGGATGTCGGTCGGCGGCTACCGGGATTACGCCTACGCCCGATTCCCCCGCTACTATCAGCAAGACGGCGAGATCATCGCGAGGACGGCCAAGGACGACGAAGTCGTTTTCGCCATGATGCACGGCGAGCCGCGACCGCAGCTTCTGTTCTACGCCGGCCGCAACATCCGCAAGGTGGGCAGCGTGGAGCAGGCCAAGGAGTGGCTGCGCGACAGCGAGAGCAAGGCCACAAAGGGCATCGTCTTCGTCAACTACGACGAGCGCAAGATCGTGCGCTTCGAGCGATGAACCCGGCGGCCGGACCTTATGGGCGTCGTCGCCCCCGCCGCGGCGGAGACGCTCGTGGGTCGCGGCTTACGAGCGTCCGGACCGACGCCGGGCGGCAATACGCATGCGCAGGGCGCTCAGCTTGATGAACCCGGCGGCATCGGCCTGCTCGTACGCGCCGACGTCGTCCTCGAAAGTGGCGATGCGCTCGTCGAACAGCGAGTCCGAGTCCGACCGGCGGCCTTCCACGACGACGTTGCCCTTGGCGAGCCGCAGACGCACCACGCCGTTGACGGGCTTCTGCGTGAAGTCGATGAGAGCCTGCAGCGCCTCGCGCTCGGGACTCCACCAGTAGCCGTTGTAGATCAGCTCGGCGTAGCGCGGCATCAGCTCGTCCTTGAGGTGCGCCACCTCGCGGTCGAGGGTGATCGACTCCATGGCCCGGTGCGCCCTCAGCATGATCGTGCCGCCCGGCGTCTCGTAGCAGCCGCGCGACTTCATGCCCACGTAGCGGTTCTCGACGATGTCGACACGGCCGATGCCGTGGCGGGCGCCCATCTCGTTCAGCGCCTCCATGACGGCGGCGGGCGACATCTCGCGGCCGTCGAGCGCCGCGATGTCGCCGCCGCGGAAGGTGAGTTCCACTGTCTGCGGCGTGTCCGGCGCGTCGGCCAGCGACGTCGTCCAGCGCCACATCTCCTCTCTCGGCGCCGCCCAGGGATCCTCGAGCTCACCGCCCTCGTAGGAGATGTGCAGCATGTTGGCGTCGACGGAATACGGCGACCCGCCGCCGGCCTTTTTCTCCACGGGGATGCCGTGCTCGTCGGCGTACGCCACCAGGGTCTCCCTCGAGGTCAGGTTCCACTCGCGCCACGGCGCGATGATGCGGATCTCGGGGTTGAGCGCGTACGCACCGAGCTCGAATCGAACCTGATCGTTGCCTTTGCCGGTGGCGCCGTGGGAGATGGCGTCGGCGCCGGTCTCGGCGGCAACCCGCACGAGATGCTTCGCGATAAGCGGCCGCGCGATGGAGGTTCCGAGCAGGTACTCACCCTCGTACACGGTGTTGGCCCGGAACATGGGAAAAACGAAGTCGCGGGCAAACTCCTCGCGCAGGTCCTCGACATAGATCTCCTTGACGCCCAGTGCCCGGGCCTTGCTGCGAGCGGGCTCGAGATCCTCTCCCTGCCCGAGATCGGCGGTAAACGTGACCACCTCGCAGCCGTAGGTTTCCTGCAGCCAGCGCAGGATGATCGACGTGTCCAGCCCGCCGGAATAGGCGAGCACGACTTTGCTTATGTCGGACATCTTCTTGCAGGTCTCGCGGTTATGACGGTCCCCGCAAACCGTCCAGCGGCGCGGGGCTGCGTCGGCTTTGCTCGGATGCGGAAGACGCCTTCGTGAGTGACAGCGGGGCGGTGCCGCCGCGGCGCGCTATCTTGGTGTGTCGATCCGAGCAGGTCAAGTGCGCCCGGCGCTCTCGCGGAGGCGTTTTCATGAGCCGTAGCGGTCGAATGCTTGAAATCGGATCGCCACTGTCATACGCTACGACCCCGTCCAAGTTACTGTAACCGCAGCGTAAATCCGGGACACCGGGCAAAGGAGCCGAACCATGAAGAATCCCCTGGATTCCATCCTCGGGACCATCGTTGCCGGTCTGGTGATTACCGTGGTCTTGTACCTGTTCGCCAGGAACTTCCTGCCGCTGGGTGGGGCAGGCTGACACCGGTCAACCCTGAACATCCGAGAGGGCATTCGTATGGAACTCGTGATCGACCGCTGGCTGCACGTACTCGCCGGCATCACCTGGATCGGTCTGCTCTACTACTTCAACTTCGTCCAGGTGCCGGGTCTGGCGAAGGCAAAGGCAGACGGCACCGCCCCGGGCATCACCAAGCACATCGCGCCGCGCGCCCTGATGTGGTTCCGCTGGGCAGCGGTAGCAACGTGGCTGACCGGCGCCTACTATCTCATGCGCAGCCATGGGATCGGCGACGCGTTCGCCCTGCAGGGCGGCGCCGCCTACATCGGCATCGGTGCGTGGCTCGGCACCATCATGCTCTTCAACGTCTGGGTGCTCATCTGGCCGAACCAGAAGAAGGTTCTCGGCATCGTCGAGGCGAGCGACGAGGAGAAGGCTCGGGGGGCACGCGTGGCTTTCCTGGCATCGCGCACCAACACCATGCTTTCGATCCCGATGCTGTTCTTCATGATTGCCGGCTCGCCGGCACACCAGCACGGGATCTTCGGCTGAATCCGCGGCACCGAGCTGCGTTGCACCGGAAAGGGTAGCGCCGGAGCGGATTCGCGCGCCGGCGGTGGAAGCCATGGACTGACGCATTGGACGACATGACTATTCTCGAGCGCCCGCCGCGGGCGCTCTTTGTTTTTCAGCAGCCGCGTACGGCATGCCCGGAGCATGCGCCGGGACCCTTTGCCCCGGCTGGCCCGGCGCGGCGGCCGCCGCCGACGCCGGGTCCCTGGGTGACCCCCGCCGAACGCGAGATCATGCAACGGTCCCGAACATGAGCTGTCGACACTTTCTCACGCTTATGGACCTGACGCCGGACGAGCTGCAAAAACTGGTTGCGCGCGCCATCGAGCTCAAGGCAAAGTTCCGTGCCGGTCAGCGCCCCGAAATCATGCGCGGCGCAACGCTCNNCGGCGCAACGCTCGTCATGATCTTCGAGAAGTCCTCGACGCGCACGCGGGTTTCTTTCGAGACGGCGGTGACCCAGTTCGGTGGCAATACGATCTTCCTGGCGCCCGGGGACTCTCAGCTCGGCCGGGGCGAGCCCATCGAGGACACGGCGCGGGTGTTGTCGGGGATGGTCGATCTGGTGGTGATACGCACCGGGCCTCATTCCATGGTGGAGACCTTTGCGGCGCATTCGACCGTACCGGTCATCAACGGCCTCACCGACTCGTTTCATCCGTGTCAGCTTCTGGCCGACATCCAGACGTACATCGAGCATCGCGGCGATATCTCCGCAAAGCACGTGGCGTGGATCGGCGACGGCAACAACGTCTGCCACTCGTGGATGAATGCCGCCCGCCAGTACAATTTCCACCTGCGCATATCCACGCCGGCGGGCTACGGTCCCGACTCGGAGCTGCTGGCTCAGTGCGGCTCGCAGGTGAGCTTGTGCGAGACACCCGCCCACGCCGTCGCCGATGCCGACGTCGTCGTTACCGACACCTGGGCAAGCATGGGCCAGGAGGACGAGAAGAATGAACGCGCCAGGGCCTTCGAAGGCTTTTGCGTCGACGAGAAACTGATGTCCGCAGCGCGCCACGACGCCTTGTTCATGCACTGCCTCCCGGCTTACCGGGGCAGCGAGGTCACCGCGGGCGTGATCGACGGGCCGCAGAGTGTGGTCTGGGACCAGGCGGCCAATCGACTGCACGCGCAAAAGGCGCTGCTGGAGTTCTTGCTCGCCTAGCGGGCGCCGACTATCGTAGGGCCTCATTGTCCCCGTGGGCCGAGCTAGCGGCGTTTCGCCGCGCTCCCGACTCGCAAGGGATGCCGCAAGCGAACCGGGTGTGGCCGGCTTGAGTTACGTTCTCGAGGTCCAGCAGATCCAGTGCAAATTCGGCGATCGCCTGGTCGTCGATCACCTGTCGATGGCGGTCTCCCCCGGGTCACTGGTGTGCCTGCTGGGACCGAGTGGTTGCGGCAAGACCACCGCTCTGCGCGCCATTGCCGGCTTTCAGCCCGTAACTGGCGGCGAGGTGCGGATCAACGCCGAGGTGGTATCGCGCCCGGGCTATACCCTCGCGCCGGAGAAGCGCAGACTCGGCATGGTCTTCCAGGACAATGCCCTGTTCCCGCACCAGCGCGTCGCCGAGAACATCGCGGCGGGCTTGCGTCATCATCCGCGCGAACCGGCACAGGCAATCGTCGACAGCCTAATCGAACGGGTGGGCCTCGGGGGGATGGCCAGGCGCTACCCCCACGAACTGTCCGGCGGTCAGCAGCAGCGCGTGGCGCTCGCGCGTGCGCTTGCACCGCAGCCCGCACTGCTGCTGATGGATGAACCGTTCTCCAATCTCGATCTCGAACTGCGCGAGCGGCTCGGCCAGGAGGTACGGGAGCTACTGAAGGACCAGGGCACGACATGCGTGCTCGTCACCCACGATCAGCACGACGCCTTTGCGCTCGGCGACAAGGTCGGCGTGCTGGCCGAGGGCAGAATTCGGCAGTGGGACACACCGTACAATCTCTACCACGAGCCCAACAGCCGCTTCGTCGCGGACTTCATCGGTGAGGGCGTGTTTCTGCCCGGAAAACTGCTCGCGCCGGACGCGGTTCGCACCGAGCTCGGCACCATCCGCGGCAACCGCGCGTACGGGTGGGGCGAGGGCAGTGCTGTCGATGTGTTGATTCGCCCAGATGACATCGTCCCCGGCGACAGCAACGACATCTCGGCGGTAGTCGTGCGCAAAGCGTTCAAGGGGGCGGAGACGCTCTACGATCTGCGCCTGCCCGCCGGGCGTCACGTGTTGTCGCTGTTCCCGAGCCATGTCGATCATGCGGTGGGCGAGCGTGTCCACATTCGCCTGCAGGCGGATCACCTAGTGGCATTCCGCAGTGATGAGAACTCTTCCTAGGCGTGCTCTGCGCGTGCTCGCCCTAACGGCGACGCTCGTCTGCGCGGCACCCGCCGCGGCGCAGACAGGAGTCGACCGGACACCGCCGGCCACGGCCACCGACCCTCGCGACGACGGCAGCGCCGCGCTGGACAGGGCGCGATCGCTTCTCCAGACCGGGCGACTCCAGGAGGCCGCCGCCTTGTTGGCACGAGCCTTGGACAATCCCCGGGTGGCGCCGGCGACCCGGGCGCAGATCCGCGACGAGCTGGAGTTCCGTCTACCGGTGCTGAGGGCCCAACAGCATTTGGTCGACGGCGACGTGCAGGCCGCCTACGAGATGATTGAGTGGGCCCATCGACGCAACGAGGACAACCCGGAGCGGCGCGAGCAGCTCGATGAGATGCTGCGCAAGCTGGGTGCCATGCGTGCGGCGAGTGGCGGCACCGACACCACGGACGGACGCGCCGTGCTCAAGGCGGTGCAGAACGTGCTGCAGCGATACCACGGGACTCACGGGCACTATCCGCTGGAGCGCGACGAGTTCGACCGACTGCTGCCGGCCGGAATCCCGCCACTGGAGCATTTCGACGTCATCGCCTACCGTGGCGGTGCCGGCGGCTTCGCCATCACCCTGCGCGGCAAATCACCGCCGCACAGCGAGGTGTCCCTCAGCAAAACAGGCCTGCTGCGCTGACGCCGCCGTCGCGGGGGCGCTCGCGATTCCATCGGCACGGGCGAGGCTGGCAAAAAAAGAGGGCCCCGCGCGGGGGCCCTCGGCTGGAATCATGTCGTTGACGTGAAGAGCACACGCCCTCGGCGGGATGTTTACGCTGCCAGCGCGAGCTTCATCTTCTCCAGGGCACGCTTCTCGATCTGGCGGATTCGTTCCGCCGACACGCCGTACTTGTCCGCGAGCTGGTGCAGCGTCGGCTTTTGGTCTTCGCTGAGCCAGCGCTGGCGGATGATATCCTGGCTGCGCTCGTCCAGATCGCCGATGGCGCTGTCGAGCTGCTCGCGCCGCAAAACCTCCGCGCGCGCATTGCTGATCAGGCGCTCCGGATTGTAACGCAGGTCCGCCAGATAGTTTTCCGGCGCCAGCGTGACACCCTCATCGGACCCGTCGTCGTTCATGTCGAATGGCACGTCGACGCTGCTCATGCGTGATTCCATCTCGCGCACGGTTTCCTCTGAGACGTCCAGGTCGCTCGCCATCGCGCCGACCTCGTCGTCGCGCATCCAGCCGAGTCGTGCCCTCGACTTGCGCAGGTTGAAAAAGAGCTTGCGCTGCGCTTTGGTCGTGGCAACTTTGACGATGCGCCAGTTGCGGAGCACGAAATCGTAGATCTCGGCACGGATCCAGTGAACGGCGAACGACACCAGGCGCACGTCGCGGCTCGGGTCGTAACGCTTCACGGCCTTCATCAGACCGATGTTCCCCTCCTGGATGAGATCCGCCAGCGGCAGGCCGTAGCCCATGAAGCCGCGCGCCACGCGCACCACGTGGCGCAGGTGTGAGAGCACCAGCTGCCTGGCGGCATCGAGGTCATCCTGCTCGTGATAGCGCACAGCGAGCTCACGCTCTTCCTCGGCGCTCAAAATGGGGGCGGCGTTGACGGCCTGGATGTAAGCCGTCAAGCCCTGCCCGTTCACTTCCAGTGGAATCGGTAATGCCTGAGTCATGTGTGCGTCGTCTCTCCTGCTGAACGGCCCAATTTTAGCACTCTCTGTGGGAGAGTGCCAATCCCGCGTTTATGCGAGTCTTTAGAACGCCCGAGACCCAATTAGTTCCATTATTTCCTAATTTTCTAATATATACCGATTTAAGGAAAAAGTGGGGTAGGAACCTACGAGGAATGAAAGAACGTCACTTGGGTGGGAGTTGCTATGCATTTTTCCGTCAAAAAACAGGCCAAAGAGTCGCGTCAGAGCTGCGACGGCAACAGCCGGCGCGGCACAATCTCGTTCTCGAGGCCTAACTCGGCCGCAACCCGCGCAGCTGCCAAGCCACGGTCACGCGGGCGGCTGCCCAGCCGAGAACCGCCCCGCAGAAGAGCAGCATCAGCACCCCGGGCGCGCCTACGCCCTGCAGGCGAAATCCGCCCCCGTACAGCGCCGCGAGCTCCGCCGTGGGTCCGCTCAACAGCGCCAGGCCAACGCTCACCAGCCCCCATGCCGCTAGGGCTCCGAGCAGACCCTGCACGAGTCCGGTGTAGAGAAACGGCCGGCGGATGAAGGCGGCCGTGCCCCCGACACGGTCGATGATCTCGATCTCGTCGCGTCGGTTCAACACGGCGAGCCGCGTGGTGTTGCTGACGATGAGGACGACCCCGAGCGCGAGCAGCACCGCGAGCAGCACGCCTGCACGCCGCGCCAGCACCAGCAGCGCGTTCAGGCGGCGCAGCCACTCCAGCTCGAGCTGTACGGAGTCCACCTGCGGCAACCCAGCGAGCGCCTCGACAAGGGCTTGCAGCCGCGCCTCGCCGACGACGGCGTCACCGGGCTGCACCACGATCATGGCCGGCAGCGGATTGTCTCCCATCGCGTCGAGTGCCGGCCCGAAGCCGGCTAGCGCCCTCAACTCCTGCAGGGCGGCATCGGCGGATACGTAGCTCACTGCGGCAACGTCGTCGCGCTCGGCGATGTGCGCGAACAGGGCGCGCGCTTCTTCCTCCGGCGTGCCGACGGCGACGAATGCCGAGATCTGAGCGCGTCCGTCCCAGCCGGCCAGCGCCCGCCCCATGTTGTCCAAGAGAACCAGCAGGCCGGTAGGCAGTGCCAGCGCCACGCCGAGCACGGCCACGGTGAGCAGTGCCGGCAGCGGCGAGCGCACCAACCGCCCCAGCGCATCGAGCAGTACCTGCAGGTGCCGCAGCAGATAGCTCTTCACACCCGATTCTCCTCGCCGCTGCGAACCAGCTCTCCGCCACGCAGCTCGAGAACCCGCCCCGTGGCCGATGTGAGGTGACGCGGATCGTGGGTCGCTACCAGGACGGTCACCTGGTGCAGGTTGAACTCGTAGAACAGCCTCATGATCTCGTCCGCCAGCCCCGGATCCAGGTTTCCGGTGGGCTCGTCCGCCAACAGCAGCGCCGGGCGGTTAACCACAGCGCGGGCAATCCCCACCCGCTGCTGCTCGCCTCCCGAGAGCGTTATCGGATAGAGCTTCTCTTTGCGCAACAGCCCCACCTTGTCGAGCGCCGCGCGCACGCGGCGTCCGACCTCCCTGTGATCCACACCCGCCACCACGAGCGGCAACCCCACATTATCGAACACGGTCCGGTCGGCCAGCAGCTTGTGGTCTTGAAACACGATGCCCAGCTTACGCCGAAAATGCGCAATGCGACGCACGGGCAAGCGCGAGAGGTTCTGGTCATTGACGATGAGCTGTCCCCGGGTCGGCCGCTCGACCATCGTGATCAATTTCAGCAGCGTGCTCTTGCCGGCACCCGAGTGACCGGTCAGAAAGACCATTTCGTGCCTTTCGACCTGGAAAGTGACGCGCTTCAGCGCCTCGTGACCATTGGGATAGCGCTTGTAGACCTGGCTGAAATGGATCATGCCGGGTACGCCGCGGCGGCCGATGCGGCGCGGGGGTGCGCCGCCGACATGCTCACCGCTCCCGCTCGTCGCCCAGCGATTCGGGCAGTAGCGCCGCCACGAATTCGGCCGCATCGAACGTCCTGAGGTCCTCGATGGCCTCACCGGTACCGACGTAGCGGATGGGGATCGCGTATTTTTCGGCCAGCGCCACAACAACGCCCCCTTTGGCGGTACCGTCGAGCTTGGTGACGCAGATCCCCGTCAAGCCCAAGCGCGAGTGAAAGTTCTCCACCTGCGAGAGGACGTTCTGCCCGTTCCCCGCGTCCACCGTCAACAGCGTTTCGTGCGGAGCGGCTGGGTCGATGGCCGCAAGAACGCGGCGCACCTTGACAAGCTGCTCCATGAGCCCCGCGTGTGTGTGCTGGCGTCCGGCCGTATCGACGATGAGCACGGAGGCAGCGCGCGCCATGGCCGAGTGCAGAGCGTCGTGCGCGACCGCGGCGGGATCGGCACCGTGCTGCTGCGCCACGACGGGGATCTGCAGGCGCTTTCCCCAGCTCTGCAGCTGCTCGATGGCCGCAGCACGAAACGTGTCGCACGCGGCCACCATGACCCCGTGGCCGTCGCGGCTCAGGAGACTGGCCAGCTTCGCCACCGTGGTCGTCTTTCCCACGCCGTTGACCCCGACCATGAGAATGACGAAGGGTCGGCCTGTGTCGCGCACCTCGAGGGGCCGGCAGACAGGCGTGAGCAGCGACAGCATCGTCGAGCGCAGGACACCGAGGAGTTCCTCACCGCTTCTCGCGCGGCTCTCCCGCGCCGCGACGCGTACCGCGTCGACAATGAGCCCGGTGGCGCCGACGCCGACGTCGGCCATCAGCAGCTGGTCCTCTATTTCCTCGAACCAGGCCTCGTCGGGCTCGACGGTCCCTGAGAACAGGGCGGCCAATCCGCGGCCAAGCGCGTTGCGCGTCTTGACCAGTCGCGACAACAGGCCGCGCCGCTTCGCCGGCGTGGGGGAAACATCGGGACTCTCGGCTGTGTTCATCTGCAAACTCGACCCTTGTTCGGCCTGCGCGCTCCGCGAACGGCGGGGGGTCCGCGGGCGCCGGTGTCGACACGCCCCCCAGGCGCTGCGCGCGCCTGGCGCGAGGCGAGCGTTTCGGTTCGAGCCCTGCCTGGCCTATCATGCAGAGCCTGCGCGGATTATAGGTGAAGCGAGCCCGGGTCATGCCGGACAGAACCAGGCAGAGGGGGATGGTGCGCCGCGGTAGGCTCAGAATAATAGGCGGGCAGTGGAAGCGACGGCAACTGTCGCTCGCGGAGCTTCCCGGCCTTCGCCCGACCCCCGACGCGGTGCGCGAAACCCTGTTCAACTGGCTGCAGGGCAGCCTCGCGGGGCGGTCCTGCCTGGACCTGTTCGCCGGCAGCGGCGCCCTGGGATTCGAGGCCGCATCGCGCGGGGCTGCCCGCGTCGTCATGATTGAGCGCAGCCGGCGCGCTGCCGCCGGGCTGATCGCGAGCAAGCAGCAACTCGGGGCAGACAAGGTGGACATCATCGTCGACGACGCGCTGCGCTATCTGCGGCGCACCAAGGAGCAGTTCGACATCGTATTCGTGGACCCGCCGTTCGAGAAGGGCCTGGTGCGCCCGGCCTGTGACCTGCTGTATCGCCGCAATGTCCTCAAGGCGGGCGCTTTCGTGTACCTGGAAGCCGAGCGTCGACTGTCGCCGTTGCCCGTGCCCGCATCTTGGGAGCTCGTCCAGCGCAACGTTGCCGGCGCCATCGGTTATCATCTGCTGCGCAAACCGTGCGAGCGGCAGAGCAGCGCCTCCGCGCACACACCGCAGCCGTCGTGACCCAGACTATTGGAGTCGTAGATGCAAACCATAGCGATCTATCCGGGAACGTTCGACCCTATCACCAACGGGCACGTCGATCTGGTCACTCGCGCGGCACGCATGTTCGATGAGGTAGTGATTGCGATCGCGGCGAGTCCAGCGAAGGAGCCGCTTTTCGATCTCGGGGAAAGGGTCGCTCTCGCTGAGCGGGCGACGCACGATATCGCGGGTGCGCGCGTCACGGGGTTCACCGGCCTTCTCGTCGAGTGCGCCCGCAGCGTCGGAGCCCACATCATCCTCCGCGGTCTGCGCGCCGTGTCGGATTTCGAGTACGAATTTCAGCTCGCCTCAATGAACCGCCGGCTCGACCCTCAGGTGGAGACGGTGTTCCTGACGCCCGCCGAAAACCACACCTTCATCTCCGCGTCCCTCGTAAAGGAAATCGCGAAGCTCAAGGGCAACGTCTCTGATTTCGTGCACCCCGACGTGTATACTGCTCTGCGCGGGAAGTTCGGCTAACGCCAACGGCGCGGGCAGCAATCGGCGCCATCGAGCTCATTACGCCCCTATGGCCTTACTGATCACCGACGAGTGCATCAACTGCGACGTCTGCGAGCCGGAGTGCCCCAATGAGGCCATCTCCATGGGCGAGGAGATCTACGTGATCGAGCCTGCTCTGTGCACCGAATGCGTGGGACATTTCGAAACACAACAGTGCGTGGAGGTTTGTCCCGTGGAATGCATCATCCCCGATGCGGGGCATCCGGAAAGTCGCGAGCAGCTGCTGGCCAAATATTACGCCCTGACGAGCTCGGCGCCGGATTCCGATTCCGGCTCCGGCGCGGCCACGAAATCGGCGTCTTGCGACTGACGCTGCGCCTGCAGACACCGTTCGACGCGCCCGGCGAGCGCGCTCATGCGCTCGAGCTCCAAGCCGACCTCCTCCTCGAGACCCCGGAGCTCTGAGAGCTGCTCCTCCAGCGAGTCGTTCGCCTCGTGAATTCGCTTGATGCTGTCCAGACGGCGACTGAGCTGATGCCGATGCTGCTTGACACCGCTCTCCACCGGCGCCAGCACCATCTTCAACCAGGCCCTCGCGTCGTGCTCGGCCTGTTCGAAGATCTCGCGTGCCTTTGCTACCACGGAATCGTAGAACCGTGTAATCACGAGATCCTGACCCGTTACGATCATGGATAGCCCACGCAGATAGCGATCGTATGCCGCCTCGAGGCGGCGCAGCTCGAGCTGGTAATGTCGTGCCGAGAAACGCGGCACCTTGACCACGGCCAGTCCATGCTCCTCCTTGAGCTTACGCTGGACGCCACGCGTCAGATCGTAAATCTCACTCGCCTGCTCTGCCGCAGCATCCATGGACTCGATCGCGGTTCGGAAGAATCGGAACATTTGCGCACGCAGACCGCCGGTGGTGAGGCTCGTCGACATGTCGCGTTTTGTCTCGGCGGTAACGCGTTCGAAATGAGCGCGCTTCAAGTGATCCAGCATGCAGCGGCGTTGCCGGGTGAAAATAGCCCGGGTCGCCTGGAGTCGCTGCACGTTGTTCTCAAGGCGCTCGCGGTCCGCCTGGATCTTCGCAATAAGGTCTTCCATGACCTGAACGTTCTTCGTGTTGAGCCCCTGCAGCTCCGCAGCCTGCTCGAGGAGATCAGTGCGCCGATTTTCCAGCACGGCGCGCGCGCAGGCGGCTATTTCCTGCGTCTCGGACCGGGCGCCTTGACGCAGTATGTCGCGCCGCGACGGGATGAGAACGTTGGCGATGGCCTCCTCCAACGTCTCGATACCGCTGCTGTCGACCAATCCGGCATCACCGCGGATTCTGCCCAGCAGCGCCCGGTAGGCGGACACCGGAAGGACCGCGGTGTCGGGCACGCCGAGCGTCTCGGCGGCATCGCACACCTGCTTCGCGATGTTGCGTTCGAGCTCAGCCGGCTGCAGAAGATCGTCCGACAACAGGTCGATCTTGTTGAGCACCACGAGCCGCTCTCCCCGGGAGGCGTGGGCGGTGCCCTCGGCGATGTGGTCATGCCACAAAGCCATGTCGGACTGGGTCACACCGACGTCGGCAGCCAGGAGAAAGACCACCGCCTGAGAGCCGGCAAGCATGTTCAACGTGAGCTCGGGCTCAGCGCCGATGGCATTGAGGCCTGGGGTGTCGAGGATGACCAACCCACGCTCCAGAAGGGGGTGCGGAAGGTTGATGATGGCATGACGCCAGCGTGGAATCTCCACCAGGCCGTGGTCACGCCGGGCCTGAACTGCGCCATCGACCTCGTCGGCGGCCACGGGCAAGCCCAGGGCCTTCGCCCGCGCCTGGCTGACCGCCTTCACCTCCGTGATCGCCGACAGCGTCTCCGCAAACTGCTCCGCGCCCGCCATGTCCAGCGCGAGATGCTCCCACTGCTCCTCGCGCCGTTTGTACTCGCTTACCGTCGTGGCGGTTTCCCGGGTGTCGATCGGTAAAAGCCAGTGCACGGTTCCCGACCGGCATCGTAGAGCAGCGCCGTCGGGCACATCGTCGTCCTGCCGGCGCTCGAGGGCAGAATGCGCCGTCCCATGTGCGAGAAGAAGGTGGCATTGATCAGCTCGGATTTGCCGCGCGAGAACTCGGCCACGAACGCCACGTAGAGACGGTCGTCGCGAAGCGAGAACAGCACCTGATCGAGGCGTTGCTCGAGCTCGAGATCACCCAGGTCCTCGCCCTTCAGCCACTCGCGGAAGGCCTCGATGGCGTCGACGACGTCGCGCCGCCACGCATCGTAGGCGCCGAAATCGCGCTCGATTCTGTTGCCTGCAACGCTCACGCCCGTGTCCCCGTCTGCCTCGTCTGATCCCGGCGCCAATCTTCGCTTCGCACTCTCCGCGCCACGGTGCGAAGCCTTTATTTCCTAAACACCAATTTCTCCTGATTTGCACAATGTCATCATATTTTTCAACATTATGGAGGCTAAATCTAAGATTATTTCTCGATTTAGGGCGGTCTTCGTCAACGCTGACACCGCGGGCAGAGGAAGCTCGAACGCTGCCCGATCGAGCGTCGTGCAACGGGCGCTCGGCATACGGGACAAGGTTCGCCTTCCCGGCCGTAGACCCTCAAGGACAGGGAAAAGTAACCCGGGCGGCCGTCTGCGCCGACGAAGTCGCGCAAGGAGGTGCCGCCCGCGGCGATGGCGCGTCGCAGCGTGGACTTGATGCTCTCGGCGAGCCGTTGATAGCGCTCGCGGCCGACGCGCCCGGCGGCCCGCATCGGATGAATGCCGGCCTCGAAGAGCGCCTCGCTGGCGTAAATATTGCCGATGCCGGCCACGACGCGCGCGTTCATCAGATAGCTCTTCACCGCCACGCGTCGCCCGCGCGAACGGCGGTAGAGGTACTCGCCGGTGAACGCGGCGCCCAGTGGCTCAGGCCCGAGATCGCGCAGCAGCCAGTGCGCATCGGGCTCGGAGCCTGCGAGCAGAAAAGCGCCGAAGCGTCGCGGATCGCAATAGCGCAAGCAGGATCCGTCCTCGAGCACGATGTCGATGTGATCGTGTGGCGAGGGTGCCGACGATGCGGGCGCGACACGAAGACTGCCTGACATGCCCAGATGCACCAGGACATTGCAGCCCGTTGCCTCGATCAAGAGGTACTTGCCGCGGCGCCGAACACCGCAGATGACACCGCCGACGAGCTCTTGGCCGAGCTCGCGCGGCACGCGCCAGCGCAAAGCGGCATTGCGAGTCACGACGCGGGCCACCGTCCTTCCCGTCAGCAGCGGCGCGATTCCCCTGCGCGTGGTCTCGACCTCCGGCAGCTCGGGCACGGTATTTATCTCCGCTGCGGTAGCGAACGAGCACGGGCCGCCGCGTTTCCCAGGATCGCGCAATCGTGGGAGAATCCACGCTGCGCGAAGTTCACGGCAAGCTCATCACCTTGGAAGCCAGCGTTTTTCGGGTTCACAACCGCGCCACGGGCACAACCTTCGACGCGCGCCCCAACGAAAGCATACTCGATGCGGCCATGCGACAGGGCTGCATCCTTCCCTACAGCTGCCGCTCGGGCTCCTGCGCGTCCTGCAAGGCGGTGGTGGTCTCGGGGCGCGTCGACCGTGGCGCCTACGACGAGAACGCCCTCACGCTGGCGGAGGTGGAGCAGGGCAAGGTGCTCCTGTGCCAGGCGCGGGCTCTGGAGGACCTCGTCATCGATGCGCGCGAGGTTTCGGCGGCGGCCGGCATCGACATCAGAGTGCTGCCCTGTCGCGTGGCGCACCTGCAGCAGCTGGCACACGATGTCATGGCGGTGCACCTGGCGCTGCCGAGGGGCCAGACACTGTCCTACCTGGCGGGACAATACATCGACATGCTGCTGCGCGACGGGAGCCGGCGAAGCTTCTCGCTCGCAGGGCGCCCCGGCGGCAGTGCAGAGCTCGAGATTCACGTTCGTCGTGTCCCCGGCGGTCGCTTTACGACGCATGTTTTCGAGTCCATGAAAGAGCGGGACCTGCTCCGTTTCGAGGGCCCCCTGGGCACTTTTTTCCTTCGCGAGGAATCCAACCGACCCCTCGTTTTCATGGCGGGCGGTACCGGCCTCGCCCCGATCAAGAGCATCGTCGAGGACAGTATCGCCAGGGGCATGGCGCGGCCGATGCACTTGTTCTGGGGAGTGCGCGCCCTGCGCGACCTCTACCTCAACGACGTTGTTCAGTCCTGGTGCCGCCAGCTGCCGCAGTTGCGCTACACGCCGGTGTTGTCGGAACCGGCACCGCAGGATCGCTGGGGGGGGAGCGAGGGCTGGGTCCACGAACAGGTTGTCGCAACCTACCCCGACCTCGGCGCTTTCGACGTCTATGCCAGCGGCCCGCCGCCGATGATCGACGCCGCCAGGCACGAATTTGCCCGGCACGGTCTGCCCGAGGATCAGCTCTACTACGACTCCTTCGAGTTCGCCGACGCTCGCGCGGCGGCACCCTGAGCCCTCGTTTGCCGAGTCTTGCGCTCGCTGCGCAAGCGCTCGAAGACCAGGACGCAGTTCTGGCCGCCGAAGGCGAAGGAACTGGACAAGACCACCTCCAGGTGCGCTTGGCGGCACCGGTGAGGCACGTAGTCCAGGTCGCAGCGGGGATCCGGCTCGTCCAGGTTGATGGTCGGAGGAATCATGTTCTCATTGAGCGCCATGACGCTGCACACCGCTTCGAGCGCGCCCGAGGCACCGATGCTGTGTCCGATCATCGACTTGATGGAGCTTACCGGCACGGCATAGGCGTGCTCGCCGAACGCGCTCTTTATGGCGCTCGTCTCTATGGGATCGTTAACGGGCGTCGCCGTGCCGTGAGCATTGATGTAGTCCACGTCCCGGGCTGAAAGTCCCGCCGAATCGAGCGCCGCGCAGATGGCCTGGCTGGCGCCTCTGCCGTCGGGGTGAGCCGCCGTGATGTGATAGGCATCGCAGGACATACCGACGCCGGCCAGCTCGGCGAGTATCGGCGCCTGGCGCGTGCGCGCGTGGTCCAGGGTCTCCAGCACGAGGATGCCGCAGCCCTCCGCCATCACGAAGCCGTCCCTGTGCCTGTCGAAGGGGCGGCTGGCCCGCTGGGGCTCCGAGTTTCGCGTCGACAATGCCCGCAAGGCGATGTAGGACTCCAGGAAAGCTTCTGTGATCGCCGCTTCGGCACCGCCGGCAATGACGACGTCGGCCATGCCGAGCTTCAGCATCATCCAGGCGCTGGCGATGGAGTGGCTGCCGGTAGCGCAGGCCGAGGACAGGCCGAAGCTCGGCCCCGTCAGGTTGTACTGCAACGACACGTTGCCGGCCGCCATGCTGCTGCTCACCCGCGGCACCGTAAAAGGATTGGTGTGGCCCGGACCCTTGGCGAGAAAGATTCTCAGCTGCTGTTCCAGCATGGGAAAGTCGCCGATTGCCGATGCCACCACCGATGCAACCCGGGCCGGATCCACGGCCTGCAGATCGAGCCGTGCCTGCGCGATGGCCTCGGCCACGGCGGCAATCGCAAACTGGGCATAGCGACCGATACGCCGCGCCATCTTGCGGTCCATGTAATCGCCGGGGTCGAAGTCCTTCACTTCACCGGCGATCTGCGAGGCGAGCCTCGCGGGATCGAAGCCGCTGATGCGCTCGATGCCGGATTTGCCGGCGATGAGGCCGGCAAAGGTCTCGGTGCCGCTCAGGCCGAGCGGAGAAACGGCGCCCATGCCGGTCACGACGACGCGTGGGCGCGGACCCACGTCAGGCCGCAGCGCGGCTGCGCACGCACCGCGCGACCCGGGCCGCAACGACGGGTTGGCCAAACATGGTCCGGTTGGGTGTGTGCTGCCGGGTCAGTCGCCGACGCGCACTTGATGCGGCGCCGTGGCTTCGGGTGAAAGTACCAGCGGCACGGGCACGGCTCGCTCCATACCGTCGCGGTAGCATTCCAGCGCCTGCTCGGTCTCGCCGAGCTGCTCGAGCAGTCGGCCGAGCTCCCGGTACGCCTCGGGGCGCCCGCCTTGGCCGATGCTTGCCTCCAGGTAGCTGCGCGCCTTGCCCCACAGTCGGTTCTGGATGGCCAATCGCCCCAGAGTCAGCAACAGATCACGATCCGACCCGTGGCCCTCGACCCAGGACTCGGCTGTCTTGAACTGCGCCGAGGCGTTGCTCGCGCGCACGAGGCCGTAGAGGTAGGCGAGCTCCGAATGCCACTCCCGGCGCAGCGCACTGCGCAGCAGCGTCTCGCACTCATCCATGCGCTGTTCACCGAGCAGGCGCCTGGCGTATGCGCTGATGAGCCTCGGGTTGCGTCGCTGCGCCGATTTCAGTGACTGCCAAACCCGCTCCAAGGCGTCGCCGCTCTTGACGCCCGCCGGCGCCGCCTCCAGGCGAGCGCGGTGCGCTCGCAGCTCGAGTTCGTCGAGCTCCGACATGGTGTAGGCACCGGCCTTGCGGGCAGCCGGAAGAAGCGCCAACAAACCCTGGAAATCCTCAAGCTCCACATAGACCTCGGCCAGCAGGCGCAGGGCAGGGACGTTCTTGGGCGCGCGCTCCTGCAGCCGCTTGAGAATCGCCACGGCTTTCTCGCTTTGTCCGCTCTGCACCAGCAACCGGGCCTCGGTGAGGTCCACGGCGAGACCGCTGTCCGGATCACCACGCCGGGCGCGCGCCAGGTACTGATCGCGCTTGCCGAGCTCGCCGCGTTGCTGCGCCGCATAGGCCGCCGCGAGGTAGTTGAGCACCGGCGGCGACCCCGACGACGCGGGCCCTGTCGGCAGCAGATGCTTCTCCGCTCGCGTCCAGTCGCCTTCTATGAGATTAAGGTAGCCGCGAACGCTCGCGCGCAGTGCGCGCTGTTGCGCTCTGCCCTGCCGCCAGCGGCCGATTACCGCGGGCACGCGCTTCGCCCCGCCCAAGCTGCGCAAAACGACATACGCGGCGGCGAAAGCAACGAGTACGATCACCGCAAAGAGCACCAGGGACATCTCGACGGTCCACGGCGAGCGCGAGATGAGCACGTAGCCCGGGTCTTGCTGCGCCACTCGGGTCAACACGATCGCACCGCCCAGAGCGAGAACGACGTAGATCAGAAATTTCACGACGCGCTCCGTGCCTTCGCCTTCACCTGTCGGCGCAGGGCCGCCAGGGAACCCGAGATGTCGGGCAGCGTGGGGCGCACATCCTCTGCGGCGAGCGCCGCCAGCTCGCGCGCCGCGGCGGCCACGCTGTCGTCCTCGCCTTCGAAATACTCGCGCAACCACTGCGAGGCGGCGTTGAGGTTCTCGGTGTAGATCTCGGCGTCGCCTTGCAGCAGCGCCAGCTGCGCCGCATCGAGCCGCAGGCGAACGTTCTGCTGCAGGAAGTAACTCTGCTCCGGCGGCAACAGCGGCTGCCGCGTCTCGTCCGTCTGCTGGATACGCACGAGCTTGCTCACGTCGTGCCACATCTCACGACCCGCCTCCAGCAGCTGGTGGGGCATCGTCTCCGGCGCCGCCGGCGCCTCCTCCGCCGCATCGCGGAAACCCGCCCGGGCCTTGAGCGGCCACTGCTCCACGCGGCTTCCCAGGGCCGCGATGCGCACCGCGAGGCCGGCGACGTCGACCGGCGGCACCGCTGCGAGCGCCGCCTGCTCATCGGCGATTTTCTGGCGCACTTCCACGTAAGCCGGGTCGCCGATGTCCTCGAGACGACGATCCGCCATCTGCAATGCCCGCCCCGCCATCGACACATCGCGCGAGAGCTGCAGGCGGTGGTTGGCCAGCAAGAGCAGCTGCTCCACCTCCTCGACGGCCCAGGTATCGAGGCTGCGATCGAGCTCCTCGTAGAGCTTGCCGACGGACTCGCGCAGCGCCGTGAACTCGCCGCGCAAGCCCGTGATCGCTTCGCTGCGCGCCGTTTGCTCGCTGCGGAACTGATCCAGCTGACCCTGCACCTGCGTGCCCAGCTGATCGATCTGGCCCTGCAATTGCGTGTTCGTCTGGCTGAGTTGCGCCTGCGTCTGCTCGGCCAGACGATCGCCGTGCTCGCGCAGGTCCTGCAGACGCTGCTGCACCACGGTGATGTCGCCCTGCAGCGATGCGGACCGCAGGCGTGCGCCCATGTCCAGGTGATACCACAGGAAGCCGAAGCCCCCGAGGGCGGTCACACTGACCAGCAGCGCGATCGCCGCAAGCATCCGGGAGCTTCCGCTCGCCGGCCGGCTCGCGGCGGGGGGGCTCTGCGGCTCGATTTCCGCCGCGGCGGGTGAGTCCGCCGCAGCGGCGCCGGAGTCCGTGCTCACCTCAGCAGCCGCCCCGGAGCCTTGACTCGGTTCCGGCGCGGCAGCCTCGACACCGGGGGTCGTTGCGGCGGAGGTCTGCTGCTGCCCGTCAGGAACGTCTTTTTCGCTGGCCACGTTCACCTCTTCCACCCAGATTGTGACGGACGGAAAAGTACCACGCCTCGCGGTCGATGGCGAGACTGGCCGCACGCGTCCGGCAGTCCATCCGCGAAGCGCCTAGAGCGCGCTTTCGCCGCGCCAGGCGACCAACGCCTCGAGCATGCCCGCATCCGTGGCGGCACGAGCCACCCGCGGACGGTGGCGGCAGCCCAGCTCCTCGCAGGCACGCGCAACACGGTCACTGTTCGCGATAAACGGTGTGGCGACGAGATATTCCCGACCCGCGTCTGCGAGCATCGTGAACAGGTTGCGCACGATGACGACACTGGTGACGGTGACCACATCGATCAGACCCTGCGCGAACGCATCGATGACGGGAGCAGGATCCCGCCGCGGCGCGACACGACGATAGCAGACCGCGTAGTCGACGTGGGCCCCGCGGGAGGTGAGCGTGTCGCCGAGGAGCGGCCGGCCCTCGTCGCCGCGGAAAATGACGATGCGTTTGCCGCGAACGTCGCCCATAGGCGCAAGGGCGAGCAGTGCTTCGGAGTCGTAACGCCCCACTGGGGCGATGTGGACGTCGACGTGGCTGTGCCGCAGGCGCTGCGCCGTGGCCTCGCCGAGCGCGGCGACACGCAGCCGTGGCGGCACGCGAGCGCCGCGGACACGCTCCATCGCGGTGAGCGCGTGCGTCACCGCGTTCGGACTGACGAACACCGCGATATCGTAACCGGCCAGGTTCTCGATGATCGCGCCGAGCGGGGCAGGGTCGGCCGGAGGCACAATCGCCAGCGTTGGAAACAGCACCACACGCCCCCCGGCCTCCTCGATCAGCGCCGTGAGCGGTCCCGCCTGGTGAGCGGGCCGTGTCACGAGCACGCCGATGCCGGCGAGCGCGGGCGGCATTGCGTCAGCGGGCGCGGCGCGCTCGCCCGCGCAACCCCCCTGGCACGTCGTCAGGGCCCGGCATCGGCATAAACGGCATCGAGAATGCCGCGGGCACCCTGGGCCAGGAGGCGGTCGGCGAGCTCGAAGCCGGCGCGTTCGGGCTCCGCCAGCGGCCCGTGCGCCCGCGCCCGCAGCACCGTCGAGCCGTCGGGTACGGCAACCATGCCGCGCAGCAGCAGGCTCTCGGCTTCGATCTGCGCGTGGGCCGCCACCGGCACGTGGCATCCCCCTTGCAACCGCGCGTTGGCTCCCCGCTCCGCGCGCACGCAGGAATGCGTGGGCGCGTGGTCAAGTGGCCGCAGCGCAGCGTTGGTGGCGGCGTCGTCGCTGCGGCACTCGATGCCGATAGCGCCCTGCCCGACCGCGGGCAGGCAAATCTCCGTCGGGATGATCTGGCGTATGCGGCTGTGCAGACCGAGACGCTCGAGCCCCGCCGTGGCGAGCACGATGGCGTCGAAGTCGCCGCCATCGAGCCGCCCCAGGCGCGTGTTGACGTTGCCGCGGAGATCGACGATGTTGAGGTGCGGGAACTTGCTCGAGAGCAGGCTGCGACGACGCAGGCTGCAGGTGCCGACGCGGGCGCCCGCGGGAAGCTCCTCGAGAGCCTCGTAACGGTTGGACACGAAAGCGTCGCGAGGATCAGCACGTTCGCAGATCGCCGCCACATGCAGCCCCGGCGGCAACGTCACCGTGACATCCTTCATGGAGTGGACCGCTACGTCGATGCGCCCGTCCAGCAAGGCGTGCTCGAGTTCCTTCAGGAACAGCCCCTTGCCACCGATGGCGGCCAACGGAACATCTAGGGTCTTGTCGCCGGCGGTGACGATGGGGACGAGTTCGACGCGCAACTCGGGGTGATGCCGGCGCAGAGCGTCACGCACGAACTGCGCCTGCCACAGCGCAAGCTGACTCTTGCGCGTTCCGATTCTGAGCTCCCTCATGAGCCGACGGTGGTCTGCGCGCCGCGGTGGAGCCGCCGCCCCAGCGACGGCGTCAGCGGCCGGCGTCGCTGCGTGGCGCCGGCAGGCGCGACACGGTCCCTTACCGCCGCGTCCACCTCCGCACGGCAGGCGTGTGACGGCGACTGACGTCCAGCTTGTCTTCGACGTCCTTGAGCAGAACGCGCCACCGCCCCGAGGGCTGCTTCTCGATGCCGCGAATGTACTGGGCCGCCACGAGGGCGTTGCGGTGAATGCGCAGGAACTGCTCGCCGAATTCCTCCTCCAGGCTCACCAGGGAGTCCTCGATCAGGTGCTGCTCGGCGGCGGTGCGGACCGTGACGTACTTGCTGTCGGCCATGAAGTAGATGATGTCCTGCACCGGTATCAGACTGATCTGACCGCGCATGTGTACGCTGATGTGAGACCTGGCGGCAGACTCCGGCTGCGCCTTGTTCAGCTCGCGCAGTTGCCGCAGCGTGAGCTGCTTGGCCTTGTCGAGGGCGGCCGCGAGGCGTTCCTTGCGAATCGGCTTGAGCAGGTAATCCACCGCGTTGACCTCGAACGCCTCGAGCGCGTGCTGATCGTAGGCCGTGGTGAAGATGACGGCCGGCGGCGAATCCATGTGCATGAGATGTGTGGCCGCCTCGAGCCCGTCTACGACCGGCATGCGGATGTCCATCAACAGGCAGTTGGGCTTCAGAGCCATAGTCTTCTCCACCGCCTCACTGCCGTTGACGGCCTCTCCCACCACCGAGTGCTCGCCAATCTTGTTGATCAGTTCGCGAAGCCGGGCGCGGGCCAGCTTCTCGTCATCCACGATGAGAATTCTCATGCGGTTTCTCCGAACGCAGGATGTTGGACTTCTGTGATGAGCCGGTCTTCGGTCTCCGTGGTCTCAAGCCGCGCCCCGTCACCGTAATGTTCGCGGAGCCGGATTCGCAGGTTCTCTAGCGCTTCGCTGCCGGGCTGCAGGGCCCCGTCCAGCGGCGTCGGGGACTTGGCGTTCTCGACCCAAATGTGAAGCGTTTCCCCGATGCACCCTATTTTAATACCGATCTCGTTGTTCCCCGTAAAGGGTTCGATCCCATAGCGGATCGCATTCTCGATCAGCAACTGTAACATCAATACCGGCGTCTTGGCCGCCCGCGGCACGGATTTGATTTCCCATGCCACCGTTAAGCGATCCTCCAGCCTCAGTTTCTCGAGCTTGGCGTATTTCCTGGCGGTCGTGATCTCGTTGTGCACGGGCGCCAAATCCCGACTCTCGTCCAGCATGGAGCGAAAAAGATCGGCGATGTCCTCGATCGCCGCCTCCGCCTTCGCCGGCGCACGCGAGGTCAGGCTCGCGATGATGTTCATGCTGGAGAAGAGGAAATGACGTCGTATGCGGTAGCGCAGCAGCTCGCTGCGGGCGCTCGCCTCGGACAGTGTCCTCTGCAGCAGCTGATGACGGGCGAGAAAGTAACGCAGGGCCAGCCAGTTGACGATAGCGCTCACGACGAGGTTCTGCACGTGAAAGCGCGCGTACCAATTCGGGCGGGGGCTGCTCTCCTTGCCAACGGCGTACAGCAGCCAGACCGTCGCCTCGCCGATGACGAAGGCGACGCAGACCAGCGCGAGAAGGGCCATCAGCATTGCCCGCCAAGGCGGCAGGCGATTGAGCGGTCGACGCGCCGCGCAAAGCACGGCCAGGCTCGCAAGCGCGATCCACTGAACGAAGAGCGAGATGAGAAAAAAGTCTTGGAAGACGTTGGCGGTCACCCTGCCGCCGATGATGGTGACGACCACGGCCAGAAACTCGGCCAGTACCACGACGTGGAGCACCATGGGACCACGACAGAAGTCCGGCAGAAAATCGCTGTCGGTTGATGAGATTCGGCTAGCCTGCATCTTTTGCGGGCGCAGGCGGCGCTCGAGCCGGAGCAGGGATTGACGCGCCTACGCAGCCGTCCCGCGCACGATGGGTATTCTTATCTTTACGAAGTAATTGCCCATCTTCTCCATGTTCTGCAGGCTGGCCCGGTTCCCGAAGTGCCGCTCGAGTCGCTCGCGAACATTGGCCATGGCGATCTTGTTACCGCGACGGTGCGACGCCGACGCCGACAGCTCCGGCAGCGGGTTGCTGATCATGATGTTGAGCATATCGCCCTCGCCCCATAGCTGCACCGTGATGGTGCCGCCGGCAAAACTCGGTTCGATGCCGTGATAGACCGCATTTTCCAGCAGCGGCTGAAGAGTGAGCGACGGCAACAGCGCGCTGCGCGGTACGTTGGAAACCGTCCACTTGATGTTCAGGCGGTCACCCAGGCGCAACTTCTCGATGTCCAGATACTCCCTTGCCAACTGGCTCTCGGCCGTGATCGGCACCATCTTGCGCGCATCGGCCAGCACGACGCGATAGACGTCCGCCAGATCCTCGAGAGCCCGCTCGGCAAGCTCCGGATTGCTGCGTATGAGGCTAGCCACGCTGTTCATGCTGTTGAACAGAAAATGCGGGCGAATACGGGAGTGCAGCACCTGCAGGCGGTCATCGTCCTTGGTTTTCGAGTCAACCTGTGCGCGGTGGTAAACGAACATGTAACGAAGCGCCAGTGCGCTGATGAATGCCGTGACGACCAGCGCCCGCAACAGCAGCGAATTGTGCCACTCGGGCCAGCGCTGCGTGATAAGGCCCAACTGGTACGAGAGGAAAACGATCGTCTCGGTTATCGCGACCGTCACCAGCAGAAAGACGCCGAACGCGATGGCGGCGGCTGTCCAGGTCGATACCCGCTGCAGCGGCGCGGCGATGGCCTTGAGCGCGATGATGACGCCGATCGCGATCAACTGAACGAACGCCGAGATCATCACAAGATCCTGCAGCGCCGCCTGGTCGATCACGCTGTTGCGACTGATGACAATGATGATCGCTATGCACTGTGCCACCAGCAGTATGCGGAAGGCGACGACAGCGCTGCCGAAATCGGGGAGAAACGGTCTCGAGTTGTCCTGGGGGCGACTTTCACCCGCCGCCCACGCGGAATCCAGAGAAGAACCCGGAACGTGCTGCGCAGGAGTGTTCACGATGCCACCTAGACCGCCCTTTGACTGAGCCTCTTGCTCTCAGTTAGTGACAATAGATTCTTCCGTAGGCGGGCGCAACGTCCGCCTACGGATCCCCACCGGCACGCGGGAGCGGCCGGCACCGGCGAGCGCGGCCCGTGCCGCAGGCGATGGGCTATAATCGCGTGCAGGCGGCGCGGCAAAAAAAACCCCCCGGTAGGCCGGGGGGCGTATTCCTGATCCGGTTACTAGGTGGGGGTGTCTGAGGAAGGTGTCCCGAATCAGGCTCGTTCCCTAAGCGATGACGCTTACTGGACGATGATGGAAATCTAGAGGATGGCCCTGGGCGCCGCAACGCGACGCCGATGGGCGGCGAGGTGCGTCGGACAAACGGGCCGACTCGTCCCCGCCGCCGGCGCACGCGAACGCAACTTCATTAAAAACTTTATAATAATCAGATAGATAAAAGGCATTCAGTTCGACGACGCCGGTGACACCGACATGAGCAGCGACAAACCCTGGGGGGGCCGCTTCACGGCGCCCGCGGACCGCGGCGCCGAGACGTTTGCCGGCTCGGTCGATGTCGACCGGCGCCTGTTCCGAGAGGATATCGCCGGGTCCGTGGCCCATGCCCGCATGCTGCAGGCGATCGGCGTCTTGAGCCCCGCCGAGTTCCAGGCAATCGAGCAGGGGCTGCGCGCGATCGAGGCCGACATCGAGGCAGGCGACTTCGAGTGGTCGGTCGAGCTCGAGGACGTGCACATGAACATCGAGGCGCGTCTGACCGAGCGCATCGGCGAGGTCGGCAAGAAGCTGCACACGGCGCGCTCGCGCAACGACCAGGTGGCCACCGACGTGCGCTTGTTCCTGCGTGAGGGCATCGACGGCATCTCCGCGACACTGGCGGCGGTGCAGGCCGCGATAGTGAACAAGGCCGAGCAGGAGGCGGATACCATCATGCCCGGCTTCACGCATCTGCAGATCGCGCAGCCGGTCACCGTGGGTCATCACCTGATGGCCTGGTTCGAGATGCTCGATCGCGACCGAGCGCGCCTGCGCGAGTGCCGTGCCCGCGTGAACGTCTCACCGCTCGGGTCTGCGGCCCTGGCCGGCACCAGTTTCCCCGTCGACCGGGAGATGGTGGCCCGCGAGCTCGGCTTCGACGGCGTTTCGGAGAATTCGCTCGACGCCGTTTCGGATCGCGACTTCATGATCGAGTTCGCCGGCGATGCGGCGCTGTTGATGGTGCACCTGTCACGCATCGCCGAAGAGATCGTTGTGTGGAGCTCGACACCGTTCGGCTTCATCGATATCGGGGACGCATTCTGCACCGGCTCGAGCATCATGCCGCAGAAGAAGAATCCGGACATTGCAGAGCTGTTGCGCGGCAAAGCGGCGCGCGTGAGCGGTAATTTGCAGACCCTGCTGATGCTGATGAAGGCCCAGCCACTCGCCTACAACCGGGACAATCAGGAGGACAAGGAACCGCTTTTCGACACCCTCGACACGGTGAGCGCGAGCCTGGAGGTTTTTCTGGCGATGGTTCCCGAGATCCGGTTCGATCGGCAGCGGCTTCGCCAAGCGGCGGTTCAGGGTTTCTCCACCGCAACCGATCTCGCCGATTACCTGGTGCGCCGAAAGGTGCCGTTTCGAGATGCGCACGCCATCGTCGGACGGGCCGTGCGCCATGCGCTCGACAGCGACTGCGAGCTCGCGCAACTCGACCTCGAGACGCTGCGGACGTTCTCCACCGCCATCGACGCGGACGTCTTCGACGTGCTCTCGGTCGAGGGCTCGGTGCAAGCGCGTGACCACGTCGGCGGCACCGCGCCCCAGCGGGTTCGGGCCGCCATCGCGCGGGCGCGGACACGACTGGCGGCGTCGGACTGAGCCGCCGGGCAGACCGGCTGCATTTCCTCGGCGATGCAAACTCGTTATGCTACGGGCTGAGACAGGGGGGCCTTTTGCCGGGAGCGGCGGCCCGCCGCAGTGCTGTGAACCCATTGCACGGTCAGGAGTCACGATGTCCCGAGCCTTGAGCGTTTTTTCACGCCTGCTGCTGGCAGCTGCTTTCGCGTCAGTCGTCGTGGCCGGCTGCGGGCAGAAGGGTCCGCTGTATCTGCCGGACGAGCCCGAGTCGCCGGAAGACAAGCAGGAGCGACCGACCGCTTCGCCGGGTCACACGACGCCGCCGGGCTACTGAGCGGCGGGGTCCCCCGTGGACCACTTCACGCTGCGGGACGGCCAGCTCCACGCCGAGGACGTCCCGCTGGCGTCCATCGCCCGCTCGGTGGGAACGCCCTGCTTTGTCTACAGCCGAGCCACCCTCGAGCGACACTGGCGGGTGTTCGACGAGGCCTTCGGCGGGCGCGACCATCTCATCTGCTACTCCGTGAAGGCCAACTCCAACCTCGCCGTGCTCGGTGTGCTCGCAGCGCTTGGATCGGGCTTCGACATCGTCTCGGGGGGAGAGCTCGAGCGCGTGATACGTGCCGGCGGTGAGCCGCGCAAGACCATTTTCTCGGGAGTCGGCAAGAGTGCCGCGGAGATTCGCCAGGCCCTGCAGGCGGGCGTGATGTGCCTGAACGTCGAGTCGCAGGCGGAGCTCGCGCGCGTGAACGACATCGCCGCCGAGCTGGGCGTGCAGGCGCCGGTCGCCGTGCGTGTCAATCCCGACGTGGACGCCAACACCCACCCCTACATCGCCACCGGCCTGACGACGACGAAGTTCGGCATTCCCATGGCGGCTGCGCCGCAGGTCTATCAGCTCGCTCGCAGCCTGGACAACCTGCACATCGCCGGCATTGCCTGCCACATCGGCTCGCAGCTCACCGAGCTCGGCCCTTACACCGACGCCCTCGGGCGCATCATGCTCCTGTGGCGGCAACTGCGCGAGGAGGGCATCGAACTCGAGCATGTCGACCTCGGGGGTGGGCTCGGCATCCGCTACGAGGCGGAGACCCCGCCGTCACCCGCCGACTACGTGCATGCCATGCTCGACGTGCTGGACGAGCACGGCTGCCGTCTGCCGATCTCGGTGGAGCCCGGGCGCGTCATCGCCGGCAACGCCGGTGTGCTGCTCACGCGAGTGGAGTATCTCAAAACGGGTGAAGTGAAGAATTTCGCTGTCGTCGATGCTGCGATGAACGACTTCCTGCGCCCCGCTTTGTACCGCGCCTGGCACGAAATCGTACCCGTGAGCAGCCGTGAGGAAGCCACGGCGCGTGTCTACGATGTCGTCGGACCCGTTTGCGAGACGGCGGACTGTCTGGGGCACGACCGGCGTCTCGCCATCGCGCCGGGAGATCTGCTCGCGTTGCGCTCAGCGGGCGCCTACGGGGCAGTCATGAGCTCGAACTACAACTCGCGCCCGCGCCCGGCGGAAGTGATGGTGGACGGGGATCGTTTCCAGATAGTGCGCGAGCGCGAGACGCTCGAGCAGTTGATGGACGCAGAGCGGCTGCTTAACCCGCTGCGCTCGAGCGCGGCAGGCTGAAATCGGCACGGGGAAGAGGAAATGGCGCAGACGACGCACACGGCATTGGTAACCGGCGCGGGCCGCAACATCGGGCGTGCCATCGCGATGGAGCTGGCACGGCGCGGCTGTAACGTCGTCGTCAACGCACGCGCGAATCGCGAGGAGGCGGAGGCCGTCGCCGCCGAGGTCCGTGCCCTCGGAGTGCAGGCCCTGGTGGCCCTGGCCGACGTGGCCGACCCTGAGGACGTTCGGCGACTGGCGAGCGAGGCCTTCGCTCGATTCACCAGGGTGGACATCGTCGTCAACAATGCGGCCATCCGGCCCGAATCACCTTTTCTCGAGCTCAGCGAGGAGCAGTGGCACCGGGTCCTGAGCGTCGATCTTCACGCCGCGTTCTACACCTGTCGCGCCTTTTTGCCCGCCATGGTGGAGCAGCGCTGGGGACGTGTGATCAACGTCACGGGCATGAACGCCATCGCCGGCTATGCCGGCCGTGCGCCCGTGTCCGTGGCCAAGCACGGCCTGTGGGGTCTCACGAAGGCATTGGCGAGGGAGTTCGGGCCACAGGGCATCACGGTGAACGCAATCTCCCCCGGCCCCATTCGCTCCGAGCACCCCGATCCGGCGATGACGCGGCACATCGAAAGCATGCTGACGAAGATTCCCCTCGGCCGCCTCGGCGAGCCGCACGACATCGCCGCTCTGTGTGGCCTGCTCGCCTCCGAGGACGGAGGCTTCATCTCCGGCCAGATGATCGCCTGCAACGGCGCGGCACAGACCTGAAAGCGGCGGGGTCGGCGTCGCCGGACGGGGACATGTATGCCGTCATCTTCGAGGTCGAGTTCGAGCCGGGCGCTCGCGAGGAGTACCTGCGGCTGGCCGGCGAGCTCAGAGAGCACTTGGCCGGCTTCGAAGGCTTTGTCTCGGTAGAGCGCTTCACGAGCCTGTCGACACCGGGCAAGGTCCTCTCGCTGTCGCTGTGGGAAGACGAGGCTGCCATTGCGCGCTGGCGCGACTTCGCCGCCCACGAAGCCGCCCAGTCCCGCGGCCGCGATGCCCTGTTCTCCCGCTACCGCATCCGTGTCGCATCCGTGGTACGCGACTACGGCAGCGACACGGACCGCTAGGAGAGCCGGGAGGTAACAGGCTCGTCCGGGTCGGGGCGGCGGGCCCGCGCAACGGCCGCGCGGGCTCGCGCGCGCGCTGCTCACTCCTCGCCGGCGAAGCGCTTGATGACGTAGCCCCCGGATTTCTCGTCGTGCTCGAGCTCGACGAGCTGCTGCCTCTGCATTTCCTCGAGCAGCTTGCTGAAGGTGCGGAAGCCGTGATAACTCTCGTTGAAGCCCGGGTGGCGGCGCTTGAGCGTCTGCTTGACCATGGAGCCCCACACTTTTTCCTCCTCACCGCGTTCCTCGAATAGGCCCTCTATGGTCTCTCTGACGAGTTCGACCGCTTCCTGTCTGAGAGTGTCCTCGCCGCCGGCCTTGCGCTTGGTGGCGGCGCTTTTCGCCTTCGTCTTGGACTTCTTACGCTTTGCCCTGTGGTCCTCCCGCACCAGATCGTCGTAATAGATGAACTCGTCGCAATTGCCGATGAGCAGGTCAGATGTTGAGTTCTTCACGCCGACGCCGATCACCTTCTTGTTGTTTTCCCGAAGCTTGCTGACCAGAGCCGAGAAGTCGGAGTCGCCGCTGATCACGACGAACGTATCGACGTGTGACTTCGTGTAACACAGATCGAGTGCGTCCACCACCATACGGATATCCGCCGAGTTCTTCCCGGACTGGCGCACATGCGGAATCTCGATGAGCTCGAAGGCCGCCTCGTGCATGGCGGCCTTGAATTCCTTGTAGCGGTCCCAGTCGCAATAGGCCTTCTTGACGACGATATTGCCCTTGAGCAGCAGCCGCTCGAGCACCTTCTTCATGTCGAAAGCCGCGTACTTCGCGTCGCGCGCGCCCAGGGCGATGTTCTCGAAGTCGCAGAAAAGAGCCATGTTGTGGGTCTCGATCGCAGCATTCATGCTCATGTCCTCGACATAGTTGTGAATCACAGTCTTCACCGGGATCGCGCCGGCGCCGAGCCCGCGCCGGCGTCACGCATCCGACTGTCGTTTCTTGCCGCGCGCCAGAAGCGCGCCCAGGTCTGCGAACGGGCGGTGCGTCGCCGCCGGCGCCTGCTTGTGCTCGATGAGAGGATCGAACCCCCGCACCCGGTCGGCGAAGCGACGGTGCTCGTTGTCGTGGCAGTACAGGCACAGGTTTTCCCAGTTGCTGCCGTCGGGGGGGTTGTTGTCGTGATCGTGGTCCTTGTGGTGCACGGTGAGCTCGTGCAGGTTCTCGCGCGTGAATTCACGGGCGCAACGACCGCACACCCAGGGGTGCAGGCGCAGCGACTGCTCCCGGTAGCCTCGGTGGCGCTCGATTCGGGACTGCTGCGCGTCGGCAACGACACGGTCGAGCCGCCCCGCGTCGATGCGTTGGCCCGCTTTCCTGCGCCCCGGCTGATCCTTGCCCGTCATAGCCCTGTCCTCCCGCTGCCGTGCGACCCGTGGCCGAGCGCTGCCCGACGGGCGAGTCGGCGGCTCCGCCTGTCCTGCTCCGCTGCGCTCGCCGTCACTCGGGCGGTCTCCTCGGCGTGCCGGCCGCGCCGCCGGCAACGCGGTCCAACCACCACTCGAGATACTCAGCGCTGCCTCCGCAGACCGGCAGAGCGACGATGGCCGGCAGCTCGTACGGGTGAATCGCCTTGATGACGCGCTCGATCTCGGGCAGCCTGGCCCGCACGGACTTGATGACGCACGTCCACTCGCGGCTTCGCCGGCGGCGACCGCGCCAGACGTAGGTGCTGGTCGTCGCGCCGGCGACCTGCACAGCGGCCGCCAGAGCGCCGTCGACGAGCGCGTCCGCGATTCGTTGAGCATGGTCTCGCGTCGGGGTGTTGGTCAACACGACAATCGCATCATCCATCGACGGCATCCCCGTAATTGGGCGCGGAGCAACTGCGGTGGTATGCTACGACACATCGCGGGCTTACGCTCGCCGCGATGTTCGCGGGGCCGCCATCGCCGCCCCGCTCTCGCGCCCGGCCGCCTTGGTGACGAAGATGGGACTGACCTCGTTGTTCGGCAAGCTCACCTCGGGAAAGAAGCACGCGGCTGCGACCGAGACGGTCGAGTATCAGGGCTACCTCATCCGCCCGACGCCGCAGGCCGAGGGCTCCCAGTACTACACCTGCGGCGTCATCTCCAAGACCTTCCCCGAGGGGCTGCGCGAGCACCGCTTCATCCGCGCCGATACGCACGCGAGCTTCGACGCCGCGGCCCAGCACGCCGTGGTCAAGGCACGTCAGATCATCGACGAGCAGGGCGATCGAATCTTCGAAGGCCCCTGATCCGGCGCCCCTGACCGTATCTCACGGCCCGTGCGTCAGTCAGGGCTGCGGCCGGATACGATAGCCCACCCGCGGAAAGTGCACGACCACGTCGCCGGCACGGGGATCGCTGCGTGCGATGGCGATTTCCTCGACGCCGACGCCGAGGAGCCGGCCCGTGACGACGGGATCGCCGCCCTGCCCATCGGGCGAGATGCCCACATGCATGCCGGGGCGCCAGCCCTCGGGGTCGTCGACGTCGCCGCACTGCGGGGTTCGCGGCCGCGCGCGGCGCGCCACGTCGATGGCCGCGGCGGCCTTCATTTCCTCGGCACGCCCGTGCCCAATCCCCCGCACGCGCTCCTCCCACGCCAGCAGATGCGGGAACTGTCCCAAAAACTGCGCGCCCTCGGCGTAGCGGCCGCGCAGGAACCAGACGACGTGATAGCACAGGGCATCCGGCAGACCCGGCGCCGACCCGAGCAGGTACTCGCGAGCGTCAGCGAGCTGCTGCTCGATCCAGGCGAGCTGCGCGCGCAGCTGCGCGAGCGTATGCGGCAGGTCCTTCTTCAGGCCCTGCAGATCATAGCGGGGACCGAAGTAGAGCCGCCCCCGGTCCGCCGCGAAGTCGGCGGGCAACGCGTCCACATTGGCTCCCAGCACCACGGCGATTGCCAGAGTGAACAGGGGGCCGTCCGTCCAACGACTGACCCCCCACGCCATGCCGGCGCCGCCGCCGGGGTACAGCGTCGGCCGCGGAAAACGCATCTCGAGCTCACGGATGATGCACTGGCTGTCGCAGAACACATCGGCCCCGACCTGCAGCACGGGGGTCCTGCGATAACCGCCGGTCAGCGCAACTAGGTCCGGCTTAGGCGGAATTCGCGGAATCGTCACCGAACGCCAGGCGAGGTTCTTCATGCCGAGCACGACACGAACCTTCTCCGCCACCGGGGACTGCGGATAGTGATGAAGTATCAGTGTCGACACCCGTCGTCACCCGCCCACAGCCGCTGGATCATGCCAACGACCAGCGTTGCCCGCAATGACCTACGTCCATCCCCTGCCGGCGCAGCCAATCGAGCGCGGCACCCGGAAAGTGCAGCGGATTGGAGTGGTTGAGATGAACGAAGGCGATGTCGCAGCGACTGCCCCGCAACCGCGCGACCGTGTCGCCGACAAACGGGTGGGGTATCTGCGACAGGTCCCGCTGCGGCAGCTCGTCCGCGCAGAAGAACGTGCCGTCGAGAAGCGCCACGTCGACTTCCTCGAGAAAGGCTCGCACGTCGGTGTCCCATAGATCCCACGCGTCGATATCGGGGCAGTAGAAGAGCCGCCTCCGCGACGACTCGACGACGACGGCCACGGTGTCGCCGATCTCGTCGCGATGAGGCACGCCGAGCGGCCGCCACCACAGATCCTCCGCGAGCGCCAGGCGCTCGCCGGCGACGAACGTTCGCAGCTCAATATTGCCGTGCTCGACGAGCTGTGACCAGGGAGCGTTGGCGCGCACGAAATCCGCCATACGCCGGCTGACGTAGACCGGGATTCGCTGCGCGTTCATCACTTCACGCCCCAGGTGGACGAGCCCGGTGTAGTGGCCGATGTGCGCGTGCGTCAGGAGAATGCCGGCGAGCCGGCACGACGGCGCCGTATCCTCGAGGGCGGCGAGCTGCTCGGGAAAGTCCGGCGTGGCGTCGACGAGCCAGCACCGAGCGGAGGAGCGATCGATCACGCCCAACGAAACCACGCGTGCGCGCAGCTCGGGCGCCGCGCGCGCGCGCCGGCAGTTGTCGCAGCCACAGCCGGCGTGCGGCATGCCGCCGTCCTGGGCGGTGCCGAGCAGCACAACCTCCTTGCTCATGTGACCTCAGCCGCCCGCCCGCTGCGGGGTCTCGCCTGCGGCGCCGGCGTCCGCAGCCGCAGCGCTGCCCTGCCTGCCGGCCAGCACGATGATGCCGACGGTCACCAGCGCCACCCAGCCGACGGCCCAGAAAACCCATCCGGGCTCGGTGTGATCGAGCAGATAGCCGAAGAACGCAGGCGCCACGATGCCGCCGATGTTGTAGCCCGTCGAGACGAAACCGAACACCTTGCCCGTCTCCCCGGGGGGTGTCACGGCACGAATCATCATGTCGCGCGATGGCGCTACCACCCCACTGGCGAGCCCCGCCGCCACCAGCAGCGTCGTAACCCCGGCCAGTGGCGGATCGAGGGCCGCGACGGCGAAGATCGCTGCTGCGAACGCGACGAAGCACAGCGCCGCCACCCGGTCATGGCGCGCGGTGCGATCGGCCACCCACCCCCCGATCAACACACCGACGGGGGCGGCGAACAGATGCGCGCTGAGCATGGCGCCGGCCTCGGGCAAGGAAATGCCGTAGAGCAGCGTCAGCGTGGCAACCCCGAAGTCGCCCATGCCGTGGCTCGCTACGGAAAGGCCGGCAAAGAAGAGCACCCCGATCAGGATAGGCAGGCTGAACAAAAGCCGCAGCCCGGTCCTGGCGTGCGGCGGGGCGCCGCCGTCGCGGCCGCCGCGCTGCACCGTCGCGTCGGGCAGCCAATGGGATTTCAGCGCGATCGCGACGCCCACGGCGCCGCCGACGATCCCGCAGAGCACCAGGGCGCTGCGCCAGCCGAGCAACTCAGTGAGGGCGAGCACGGTGACCGGCGCCACGGCAGCGCCGAGATAACCGGCGAAGGTGTGCAGCGAGAAGGCACGACCGAGGCGCGAGAGGCCGACGGACGCCGTCAGCAGGGTGTAGTCCGCCGGGTGATACACGGCGTTGGCGAGTCCCGCCAGGACCATCAGCGCGAGCAACGCACCGTAGAACGGCATGACCGCGATGAGCACGATGGCGGCCGAGTGCAGCAGCAGACCGATGACGAGCAGGAAGCGGGCCCCGTAGCGATCGACGACGAAACCGATGGGGGCCTGGGTCAAGCCGGTGGTGATGCTGAACGCCGTGATGGTCAGGCCGAGCTCGGTGAAGCCGACGCCGTAGACGTCGCGCAGCAGCGGGAACAACGGCGGCAGCAGGAGCAGGTAGAAGTGGCTGAAGAAGTGCGCCGCGCCGACGAGGCCCACGACCCTGGCGGCGCTACGCGTCATCCGGTCGACCCCGCTTGCGCGCCGTCCGCCATGCCGCGTCTACTCGCTCAGGCCCGCCTTGTTCAGGCCGGCGACGAGGGCTGCGAGATAGGCTTCGTCGGTAAAGAGCTCGTCTGCCGCCCATTGCGCGACGGAGAACCCAGGTTCCATCGCCCTGACCTGCTCAACCTGCCACTGAGCGTCGTCCATCCGGCCCGTCTCGGCGTAGGCCGCGGCCAGGAACAGGTGTGACACGAGGAAGGAGGCATTGAGCTCGACGGCCTTCTCCAGACTTGCGATCGCGGACGGCATCTGCCCCAGGAGGTAGTGCGCCCGCCCGCGGTGCAGATAGTAAAACGACGGCGGCCGGGGCGTGAGCTCGAATGCCTTCTGGATCGCATCCAGGGCCTCGGCGGCCCTCCCGGCATTCGTCAGCGCGAAGGACAGCAGTGCGAAGGCGTCGGCATAGCCGGGATCAAGCTCCGCGGCCCGCCGCGCAGCGGCGATCGCTTCGCCGGGTTGCTTGGAATACACCCGTACCGTGCCCATCGCCAGCTGCACCTGCGGCAGCGAGTCGTCGAGTGCCATGGCTCGTTCGGCAAACACCCGCCCCTGCTGCAGAGACTGCTGGAAGTCGGCGCCCCACTTGAAGCGCGCCGCATACACGTGCGTGAGCGCGAGTGCACCGTAGGCACGCGCGAATCGAGGATCTATCTCGATCGCCTTGGCAAACATCTCCCTCGCCGCCTCGTTGTCCTCGCGGGTGAAGCGCGACCACAGCGCCAGTCCGCGGAGGAAGTGATCGTAGGCCTGGCCACTGTCGGTATAGCGATGCGCGAGCACGCGCTCCTCCTGATCGCTCAAGTGCACCTTGAGGGCCGCGACGATCTTGCGCACGACCTGGTCCTGCAGATCGAACACGTCGTCGAGCCGGCCGTCGTAGCGCTGCGCCCACAGGTGTCCGCCGGTCACCGCATCGATCAGCTGGGCGTTGATGCGCACACGGTCACCGGCACGGCGCACGGACCCCTCGAGCGCATAGCGCACACCGAGCTCCTGCGAAACACGACGCACGTCGGCCTGTGCCCCCTTGTAGGCGAATGCCGAGTTGCGCGCGATGACGAACAGGCCGGACAGCCGCGAGAGGTCCGTGGTCAGGTCCTCGGTGATGCCGTCGGCGAAGTACTCCTGCTCCGGGTCCGCGCTCATGTTGTCGAAGGGCAGCACGACGATGGAGGGTATCTCGAGCGAGACCGGCGCACTTTTCTCGGCCAGCCCGGCGCGGCGCAGGTCTTCGGCAAGGGTCTCGCGGTAGGCGGGATGGACGATGCTCTCCCGGGCCATCCACGCTTCGACGGTGAACTCGGGGTCCAGCGCCAGCAGCTGCGCTGCCTGCCATTCGGCCTCGTCGCTGTCCCCCAAGCGGCTGTACGCCGCGGTGAGAAAGACCTGCGAGATCAGGAACGTGGGGTTGAGCTCTACGGCGCGCCGCAGCGAGGCCTGGGCATCACGCAGGCGGCTGGCGAAGTACTGTGCCCGTCCGAGGGCCAGGTGGTAGATCGCAGGCGGCCGGGGATTGAGGCGCATCCCACTCGTCATCAGCTTGACGGCCTCGTCGGCGCGCCCGGTATAGGTGCGGCTGATAGCCATCAGGACATAGGCGTCGGCATAGTTGCGGTCCAGCGCAATGGCCGTCTCGGCGGCGGTGATCGCCTCCTCGAACTGCGCCTTCAAAACCTGCACGTTGCCGAGCACCACATATGCCTGGGGCAGCCCCGCGTCCAGAGCAACGGCCTCGCTCGCGAGCCCGAGGCTCTGCTCGAGCGCCTCGGCCGTGGCCCCGTTCCAGTCGAAACGAAAGTCTGCCGCATGCGTCAGAGCGAGGGCCCCGTAGGCCCGGGCGAAGCGCGGATCCAGCTCGACGGCGCGCCGATAATGCTCGCGCGCCAGCGCGTTGTCCTGAGCGGTGAACTGGAAGTACAGCGCTTGCCCGCGCAGGAACTCGTCGTACGCCTCAACGTTGTCCGTGTACCGCCGAGCAAGCCGCTCGCGGCTCGCTTCGCTCAGGCGCAGCGACAGCGCCGAGGTGATCCGCTTTGTC
>JABAHS010088746.1_pt8 | contig 40919 bp, 26 predicted proteins | sample 7062111 | NCBI WGS metagenome assembly JABAHS01 (sample SAMN14534600, study PRJNA622989) | marine sediment metagenome | biome: marine biome [ENVO:00000428]; feature: marine pelagic biome [ENVO:01000023]; material: deep marine sediment [ENVO:00002113]; isolation source: pool of 4 deep marine... | reverse complement strand
GGTTGAATAAAACGAGCCGAGAGGAAGTCAGTCGCAATTAATTAGCAAACTCCATACCACCGAATGCTTAAACTTTTACTGCTGTATTTTCATACACTTATTAACCATTCAATAGCTAACTTAATATCGGCAGATGTTAGGCTTGTCTTAAAACGGATCAATATTTTTTTTTGATACAAAGTGACACAATGTCATTACTAAAATGAAACACTTTCGGAGACTTTAGCCAGATCATCAATCTCCATTTTTGCCACTCTTCCGTCCCGGTATTCACGAATCACCGCAAGCTGTGAAGTTGAAACGTTTTGTCCAAAACGCTTCTCGCCGGTTGTGTTGGGTGCAATCAAGATGGTATCGCGAGAACTTCGAGACTTTACCGCCATTGCGATGGCGTGGGATTTGTCCATCGGTTGTGCATCCTGTGTCACGGACAGCTGTCGGTACTCGAATGCCTTGGATTCGTTCGAACCTTTAAAGGGGACAAGCAAGTTTATAAAAACGTGCGGAAGCTCCCCGGACGATTCAAAATCGATTACAGGAGCTTTCAGTTTGGTACCGTATTCCGGCGAAAACCACCCCTGAATCGGCTCTTCCGCTCCTTCTATTTTTCTTAGGGATAATCGAGCGGGATTTAGATTCAGGAGCAAGAGTTCTGGCCCATCGTCGTAGGCAACACGAACGTCCGTGCCCCGCTCTTTTACATGAACATCCGGTGGAAAATGAAATAGCTGATTGACAGAACGACTTCCATGTCCCTCAACTGTATCCCACAAAATCCAGTAGTGAGGCTTCACGAAAAGAATGCGACGTGTGTGTTCGATGTCGGTTAAAATATCCTCTTTTCTGTTGCCATACCCCTCATCGTACGTCGCTTCCAGGTAGTCAAATATGTCATTAGAAATCCAAACATTTGTTAGCTTTGTTGCCGGGTCATGTGTCCAGCGATCTTCAAATGGCTGGCGCAATTGACTTCTGTTGTCAACCACAATCGTATTGTGAGCAAATGAGCTTTCAAAATATCGGTGCCAACGATTGTATTTGTATGTGTAGGTTCCGCTTTCGACGACGAAAGGTTTTCCAAAGGCAAAGAGTTCAAAATTCAACTTATCCTCATGACCGTGCGCAGAACCAAAAGGACCGGCGTCAACGATCATATAGCGAGCCTCGTCGCCCCACTCGCTTCTCATCACGTACAGTCCTGAGTATGGAAATCCAACCGACCGTTTTCGTGGTTCCTCTCCCTCCGCGCCTTTTGTACCAAAATAATGAAAGTCATCTCTGGCGAACCTGTTAGCAGGATTATCATAAAGTTTACGCAGCTCTTTCGCACGGAAGCCGTCGTTAATTTGCGGCATCATACCATCCGGCCTTGAAACATGCATCAAGAAAGTATACATGCCCTCCAGTTGCTGATAAAAGTAATCCGATAAGGGTATGTCGTTTGCCTCAGCGAAATCAGCGATCTGTTGCAGTATGCGAATGACAAAGCGATGATAAAATGTTGAGAGTTCATTGTAACCCCCATCCGGATAAATTTCCTTCTTCAAGACATCGTCCAGACGGCTGTTGGCGATCTTCAGCCATTGGTCGGACATTTTAAATTCTGAAAAAACGCCGGCAATGGCCATGAGTCCAAATGTTTCCTGCAACAAGTGATTCCTGCCGGGAGAACGGAAATGCATCAGGAATTGNNCCAAAGAAAATATCGAAAGCATCGATCCAGCATGAAGTCATCCTCAGACTGCTGTCGATGAGCCGCCACGCGGGATCCGATTCATCTTTCCAGGCAAGCACCGGATTCTGTTCATACCAGCTTCTCATGATCGCTTCAAATCCCTCTGCATATTTGGCCTCCCCGGTGAGCGAATAGGCGGCCGCCAATTCCCAAAGCCACTCATGCCGATTCAGAGCATGAATCCAGACTTTGTCATTGGTAGGGTTATGATGCCAATCGATTTTCTCTGGCAGCGTCTGTGATATGTCAACGAAAGTAAGTTGTCGATAGAGAGCCGAGTCAGCGTAAGCAACGATTTCAGCGCTATCCTGCAAGGCAATCTTGTTGCGCAGCTTTTGCAAACGTCGTGAGGTTTTTGGGCGAAAATAGTGCTTCAGCAGTAGAGCCGGATCTTCCAAATCATAGCTGTGTCCGTTGGACTCCGGCAAACCTTGTTTAAGTTTTTCAAGATCGAAAAGCTGAATCAATTCGTCAGGGGAAGCCTGAACGGAGCCAAGTTTTCGGTGGGCAGGTTGTAGTGCAAATGCAAAATTCGACAATCCGATTAAAACTACCGCTGCGAAAAAGACATACTTATGAGTGACTTTCTCAAAAAACTTAAGATCTTGTGTCCAGCGCTTATACAACACTAATGTGAGCATTAAGGCAAGAAAGAACAGTATCCCGTTGCCCACTACACTCTCGAACTCCTCGATACCAGGGAAATGATTCTTGTTTAGATAATAACCTACGGGTAAAAATAAAAGGCCGGTTACAAGACCCGCCACCATTAAGCCCTCTAATCGCTCGTAGAAACTCCATGCCAGGGCAACGCAAACCGAAGCCATGACAGCGATAAGTAAAACGTGGTTAACACTGCTTTCGATGAGATTAATCAGTGTAGGTTGAATCTCTTCGAGACGATAGCCTTCATGATACAAAAAAAAGGCTACTCGTCCGAGTCCCGCAAACACCCCCACAATTATGCCCAGCTTGATACTGGCTGTAAATCTTTTGAAAATCGACACTTCTTTAACCACAGATTACCTTATGTAGCCCAGAGACTTCAGTTTATCGATGGTCTCGGCATCGAGAGTGTTGGTGAATGTCCTGATGGACGCACCTTTTTTCTGGTTTTCGCTCATCCACTCGGTTATCAACCGATGAAGCTCCGCTTTCGTCTCGGGATGCTCTGCAACGACATTGGTCTGCTCCATCGGATCGTTTGCCAGGCTAAACAGCTCGGCTTTCTGTTTGGTTGGCCACCAGATGTACTTCCACTCGGCTGTGCGAACCGACTTCTTCTTATCCGGGACATCTGAAATCACAATTCGTTCGCTGAACACAGGTAAGTTCAGGTCGTTCCCATCCAGGATTTGCCACAAACTGGTTCCCTGGAGCATGACCGGAATCGGTAATGACAGATAATCCAAAATCGTAGGAGTCATATCTATCAAGCTAATCTGCTGCTTGACAATTTGCTTTTTATATTTGTCACCGGGGATATGCATGATGAGTGGAACGCGTATGTGTTCGTCGTACAACTCTTTATGCAGAAAGTCACCGTGTTGTAGAAATTCTTCACCATGATCCGAAGTGAAAATGAGCAGGGTATTGTCCACCAAATCGTATTGCCGCAATCTGTTTAACAGCACGCCCATCATTTGATCATTCATAAAACGGATGCAGCCGTCGTAAAGTGCAATTACCCGTTCAACGTCCTTTGGATCGTTTTTGTCAATTAGTTCCCAAAACAAGCTGTGAGTGCCGGGAAACTCATCATCTTCGCCATAATTGGCATTGAAATATTCCCGTAGTTCCGACTCCGAGTCTCGAATCTTACCATCGTAGTCGCTTCCGAACATGTTGTTGTAGGGAGAAGGTGGGAAGTAAGGCGAATGAACTTTGAACGTATGCAAGAAAAGAAAGAACTTTGTATGGTGATTTTCATCCAGCCAGTGGATTGCATTCTCCCAGACTTGATCGTCGTTATGGTAGACTTCAAAGCCGTCGCCAAAGCCGATAGAACTCTGCACATTGCCACCGGCGGTAAAGGCAGCGGTTGTATAGCCCGCATGACTGAGAATTTCCGGCAGTGTAATGATGTGATGATCGAGTGAATACCCGCCCTGCAAATTGTTCCAGTTCCTGATCTTGTGAACAGATGGATACAACGAGGTGAATAGGCTCATATGCGAAGGCGACGTCTTGGGCGAATGGCTGAATGCGTTTTGAAAGAGGACTCCCTCGTTGGCCAAACTATCGAGTATGGGCGATGTATTTCGGTGATAGCCATAAATTCCCAGGTGCAGGGGGTTAAGCGTGTCAATTGAAATCAGAATGATGTTCACATCCCGGGTATCATTGCCGAATTTTTCTGGTGCAAGCAATCGACCTGTGCTATCATAATATCGATAGGCCGTGGGCAATTTAGCCAATTGAATGTTCCTACGGTTCCAGAAAAACGCCACCACAAATACGGCAATACATCCAACAGAAGCCCAAAGGAGCACCTTGTCCCTACGCGTCCGATTTGAGCGAAACAGCTTGGCCAGAAAAAACACCACCGAAGTAGCAAACAAACCACTTGCGAAAACCGTGGCAATGCTATAAAGAATCTGTTTTTTGCTGACAAAAGAAATTCCGACAATCAGGCCACTGCTAACGCGCCCCTCGAACTCCCATTGCGCTCCGACGTATCGCATGGCCTCAAAAAACAAGATTATCCACAGAAGCAGAAAAAAAGCTCGAATGCCTACTTTCTTGAAGTTCATTGACCGCCCTATTTGATGTAGCCCAAAGAACGCAATCGTTCTTGTACTTCTTTTGTATATTTCAGTTTGCCATTCGTCGATATGACCGGAGTAAAACTCTTATGCCAGTTTTGCAACTTTTCATCCAATACCGGTATGACTTTGGCCTTCTGTTCGGCGAGGTTATTCAATTCTTCTCTATCATTCTGCATGTCATAAAGTTCTGATTTACCATTCGAAGCCCAAATATATTTAAGTGAGTCCTCGGCTACGTTTGAATAGATCGCTCGCAAATCCCGGTAATATCGTTCCGGGTAAAGCAGCGCCTGGGCTTTCTTTTGCTCAAACAGCTCCGCAATAATTTCGTGAGACACCTCATTGAAGGGCTGTCCTTGCACTTCCTCCGGGATGTCCAATTTCAAATGGTGCAAAAGCTCCGGCATGATGTCGATATTTTGGACTGTCTGATCGCGGAACCCAACTTTTGCACTGTTCGGATATTTAACAATCATGGGGATCCAGATCAGCTCATTATACAAGTCCGTGTTATGCCCAAAGGAATAATGTTCGCCATTCAACTCGCCATGGTCGGATGTGATGATGACAAACGCATCCTCGTAAATGCCTTCCTTTTTCAATAGGTCAAGAAGACGTCCAATATGGTGATCCATGAAATACACTCGTCGACCGACCGCTATCTCAAACATCTCAAACTGTTCCGGGGTCACTTTCTGCTCGAAATGCACAACTTTGGATTGGTCGAAATCTCTAAACAGTTTCTCGTATTCATCCTCGTCAAAGCCGAACATGGAATGGTAAGGCTCGGGAATGTGCTCGATGCCATCGTGTGGCTCCATGTAGTTGATGAAGAGAAAGAAGGGACGCTTCTCAGACCGACGGTTTAACCAATCAAAAACCAGGTTATTTATTTCCGAAGACAGACATATCTCATTTGCCTTTAAAACCCTTGCCCGAAATTTCTTGGAAACCGTTCGTAGCACTTTGCCCCAAAATAGACTGTAGGCGATGGGTCGGCCATCAAAATAATAATCGAATCCTTGTGTAAACCCAAAGTCTCGAGATAGTCCGGCGACATTTGCTGCAATGCAGGCAGTTTCGTAACCATGGCTCGAAAGTATCTCAGCAATGGTGACATTCTCCTTCGACAGCGGATTGGTGAATCGACCGCCAGGAACGCCTCGGTGTGCTGCATGTTTCGATGGGAACATCCCGGTGAACATGGAAGCATGAGACGGAATCGTCCACGGAGCCGAAGAAACAGCCCGATTAAACACCACGGCATCTTCTGCGAATGTATCGATATTCGGCGTGAATTTACGATCCCCACCATAAATCGACACCTGATCTCGTCTCGCGGTGTCCATGACAATCCAGATGATGTTCTTAGGATTCTGCCAACCGGCTGCAGTTGAACCACCCGGTTGGCGCAATTGAAAACTCGCTGCAGATGGTCGGCCGGACCAAGCAAAGACCAAAAGCGCGATCACGGCCAAGACAGCTGGAGTCGCGGCAGCCATTCGGCTTCCTGCGGATTTCTCGATCGCTGGATTCATGAATCTACTCACAAGCACTCCCACAACTCCCACCAAACCGAAGCCAAATACTGCGAGAAACAACTCACCGGTATGCGTGTTTGGATCATGCCACAAGAAGAAACGAAAATTGAGAGCGACCAACATACCAATCGGAACCGTGGCCATCGTCAAAAATGATCGTATCGGGCCCGAGTCATCCGATGAATGCTTCAAGGCCATGCGAAAGACTACACACGAGAACAGCAAGTGAATCGCATTCGCGACCAGACTCAACGGTGCAAACACACCAACTCCCGGCGTCAGCTCTTCATTTATGTAATAGAAGCCATAAAGAAAAAAGATGACGAAGAGGAAATTCGCCGACAGGAAGTTGAATTCATCAGGCTGAAATTTTGGCGACTGTAGTCTGCCTGATATGAACCTCACGATCAACCCTAAAACGGCTCCGCCCAAGACGCCGAAGGCCACAAACAAGCCAAAGAAAAACAGATAGGTTCCTGGGCTGATTTCAGCATAGATTAGAGTCAAAAGCAACTCACTTCCAAAAATGATTATGCCGCCAATTATGCCCAACACGGCGCCTCGGAATGCATATGCGGCATAGCCTTTATTCATAATTAACTCCTTCTAAAAATTCAGAACAAATCTAAAGCGTTATGACATCCGTTCTACTTGATATAACCCAAAGCACGCAACCGTTCTTCGGCCTCTTTGGTCAATTTGTGTTCCTTGATCGCTTTCTTGTTTGTATTCGCCCATTGAATGATTTGAGCACGCAACTCTTTGGCAATATCAGGATGCTGCGCCACAACATTCTTTTGCTCTTTCGGGTCTTTTTTGACATCATAGAGTTCCTCTGCCTCTATGAGGTAGCCTTCGCCTTTATCTTTCTCGCTGCGCGAACAATAGGTGTGATAATTGTCCGGATTGTAGATATACTTCCACTGCGGAGTTCGAATTGAAAAAATAGTATTGATGCGTTCCCCGAAGGCCGGGTACCAAACCCCATCCGTTTCAAATAACATCGGTAGGACGCTTCGCCCCTCGAATTCTTGTCGCAGCGGGAGCTTTAGCAATTGCAAAATAGTCGGTGTAATGTCAATGCTCTCAATTTGATTCGGGATCACTTTTCCAGCAGCAATAACATCGGGAAATTTAAAAATAAGTGGAATCCGCAGCACACCATCGTACATAGAGCATCCATGAAAGAAATAGTAATTGTGCTCGTAAAGTTCTTCTCCATGGTCGGAACTAAACACAATAAGCGTGCTGTCCATCACATCCATTTTCTCCAGCCTCTTCAGCACTCTATCGATGTAGGTATCCGTCGATCGGATTTCGGCATCATAAAGCGCGTTTATGTAGGCCAGATCGCGGTCCGGCAGGTCAACCTTATTCACATAAATCGAATCGAGGACGGGACGGCTACCGTCGAAAAGACCGGTGTAGGTTGAATCGAACATGTTTGTGTACCGCTTAGGTGGCGTGTAAGGGTCATGCGGGTTCTTGTAATGTATCCACATGAAGAATCTGTCTTCCTTCGGATCAATGCCGTCTAACCACTCCAGGGCATCCCGTGTGACGGTTTTGTCCAACTCACCTACCTCTCCTCCTTTCTTGAGATCAAATCCCCGGTTCGGCGCATAATAAAAATTGGCCACGAACGCCCCGGTTTTGTACCCGGAGTTTTTCAAGATTTCAGCAAGCGTAATATGTTCACCGTCCAGGGGCCATTGATTCCTGAGGACGCCGTGCGTCTTGGGATAAAGAGAAGTCATAATGGAGGTCAGGGACGGCCAGGTCAAGCCTCTTTGGGCGTAGACATGTTCAAAGCGTGTCCCCTGTGCCGCCAGACGATCGATGGTTGGGCTTGTGTTTGCCTCATATCCATAGCAACCCAGGCGATCGGCCCGCAACGTATCGATGGTAATCATGACCAAATTGGCCCCGGCGGGTTGTTGGGACGAAACACGATAGTAGGCATAAAGGTTGAACCCGACAAAAAATAGGGCAAACACGGAAAACACAGCGCGGCTAAACAGCCGTCTCGCCAAACTCACACTTTCAAATTGCACGAAAACCCGGTTGTGCAGAATCTTATGGATCAAAATGGTCAGCGCCAGACACAGCATGCTAAAGACAGCATTGCCAACGATGCCAAAGACCGAAAGGACTGGCGGAAACCAGCTGGTTTTATTTATTTGGTAACCAACGACAACCCACACAAGCCCACCAATCACGCTTGCCAATCGAGCAACGTTCAGGTTGCGTATTTCCATTACATTTCGGCTTATGAATGAAATACCCGGAAACAACAGCAGCAGCACAAACAAGACCACGAAACTTGACCGGAAAATGAACTCAGAGAAAATCTCTAAAACAAATACAGAAAGTCCTTTTTGGATATATTGGTCGCCAAACCAGGTTTTGTAAAATGCCAACCCGATTCCGATCAAGACGCCTGAGACAAGGCCGTAATAGAGACAGAGCTTAATTTGCTCTAAGTAGTTAGTATGATTTGATTCTGCAGTTTGCATTGAAGCGATTCCTCACTCAATCAATCGTCCTACACTTTGGAAACTGAATCTTTGATTGAAATATGGCCCTACTTGATGTAGCCCAATGATTCCAATTCCTTCTTAGCTTTATCATTGATCTTAATTTTTTTCGTCACCTTGTCCGGAACAATAATAGAGCGCAGTTTATCGCATTCTATTTTCCATTGCTTTACCTGATCAAGCAAGTTTAAGTAGACTTCACGCTCAGAATGGATTACATTGTTCTGTTCGCCAGGATCGTTCACGACATCATATAATTCTTCCGGTCGACCTTCATAAAAAGACGAGGCCCGCCGTTGTCTGCCGTTGGCGATATATTTGTAATTCAATGTTCTCATGATTTTCGTGTCAAAGTCGATTGGCCGGTCTTCACCTCCAAATAGTTGCAATCCATCTTTGTCGCTGAGTCCGTTCACGGCCGTCATAAATGGTGACAAAGAAACCCCTTGAAATTGTTTGACATCCGTTTGGATTTCTGCTAACTCCAAAATCGTAGGCAGAATGTCGATGGAGCGGGTTAATTTGCTCACCTTTGTTCCCGCTTGCAGCTTTTGAGGATAGCGAATGAGCAGCGGAACTTGAATGATCTCATCATAATACTGATTGTGTTTTGTCTGGTGGTGTTGAAAAAACTGTTCGCCATGATCCGAGGTCAGCACCACAATTGAATTATCTAAGAGATCGTTCTCTCGCAACTTGTCATAAAACACGCCGAATTCATGATCCGTGTATTTGATCCCACAATCGTACCAGGAGGATATGAGTTTGACGTCCTCCGGGGAGAGCAATTCATCTGGCTCATATGTTCCTCTGCGAATCCAACGATTAATTTTGCCGAGATAATCACTGGCGCAGATACCACGGTCACTGCAGCCGGTAAAGTCGCCTTTATAAGCTTTGTAGGCAAGATCGCTAAACTCAGGTGGTGCCACATACGGCATGTTCGTAGCAAAGTCTGAATGAATATCGTATGTATGCAAGAAAAGGAAAAATGGATGATCCCTTTCATGCTGAGCAATCCATGAAAGCGCACCCGAAAAAATTTCTTCAGAATGCATATCATAGATGCCGTTTGCATGTAGCATGTTTGCAAGAAAGTTGTAGAGCCGTTTTACAATATAAAGCTTCTCATGTTTAAGAAACCGATCGGGATAGTGCTCATAAAAATCAAATCCTTGATCAAATCCATGTACAGCGCCGATATTCAACTCGCGATTGCCATCGACAAATGCGCCGGTTTCGTAGCCATGCTCCTTCAACACTTCTGTGAGAGTTACGAATCGGTCATCGAGAACGCTGGAAAACGAATCGATCACTTTGTGAACAGATGGATAAAGCGACGTCAGAATGGACATGTGCGATGGCAAAGTGCTCCTCGAAACCGAAAAATGTTCCATAAACTGCACGGCCTCTTCGGCGAAGCGGTCGATATTCGGTGTCGTTGGTCGAGGGTAGCCGTAACAGGACATGTGGTCGGCCCCCAGCGTGTCAAGAGAGATTAGGATGATGTTGGGTTTGGGCACACCCGATGTGTTGGAAGCAAAAGCACCGATAAGAATCACATTTGATGCACTGAGCATGAAAACCGCTGCAAAGACACAGAGCGCAACTTTGTTCCTGAACATCATCTCGATTCTTCCCAGGAGGTGATTGACAGCAGAAATCCTGGAAAGGAGCCTCTGGACCAATGGAATCAATAAATACGAACCCACCATGGCCCCCAAAACGACGGCGCCATTCTCAAGTAAATCTGCTGTAAAGAAAAAGAAATTGACACTTTCGACAATCACCAGCAGGCCCACGGTGACGCCAACAAGCAAGCTGAAATAAAACCGTCGCAACCCGGTCTCATCTAATTCATCACGAATCAGGAAAAACTTTGGTGGGAATAGAGCAGCAAACACACCAAAAGCCAGTCCCGCCACACTATAAATTCCAATTCCAAAAATCACGTACGCCACTTGGTCCACTAACCCGTTGAAGTATTGTGGCGAATTAGTGACAACATGAACGCTGTCCGTGATTCCTGCTGCCAACCCCAGAAGTGCTGCTAGGGTTGGAAGCGCAGTTTTGATTCGGTTACGCATGGCACACTTCTTCATTCTTTGGTTCTCAATTGATCTTGTTTAGGAGGAAAAGGCTTACACTATTGTTTTGCATACCAAAATTTTTGTGGAATTTTCGCTGAGCAGAACTTTCAATCCAGGGTTCCGTTTGCAATTCGAGATCATCTCGCTGAGACAACACCTCATGCTGTCTTTTTGACAATCTCTTAGGTTTCCCCATTCTTCGCCAGATTGTGAATGAATTTGAGTGTGTCTCGTCAATGGTGAACCAACTCACTCGGTACTTCTGAAACGGCAACTGTTCCACTATGAGCTCAACATTCATAGAATCGTTAGAGGTATTACGACGATCTCGTTCGTTCAAGTGATAAACCAAAACCGTCAGTTTATCGCCATCGACGGATGCGATGCCGTTGACATGATTCCCAAACCTCGAATACGAAGTCATTTCAATTCGCTCACCGCTGAAATGGGCCAAAGCCTCAAATGCATTGAAGATCGGTCGTTTGAAGACCGATGGACTGCCGCGGTATTTTAAACTCGCCGCCACGCCTTTGCGGATTTCATAATACCTGATGGCCTGGTTGCTGCCCCAGTAGACGATTTCCCAAGGTAAGTACATCTTACCTTCCTTATCCGCAAGGGAGTAAATGCCCTGGACGAGCTTAACGAGCCAGGCTGCTGCAAAGCGGGTGTTGTTCAAGAAATGGCTCTCGCCTTTAGGCCCGACTTCGGTCAGCAGAAAAGGTGTCTCGCGCATCTTATTGCGCACCTTTTCATGATCGTGCTTTGCCGCCCGGTCGATCTTCCACTTAATTGACCTTAAAGGCCCTTTGGATTTACGGCTTCGCCAATTTGCGTCAAGTCGACCGTATGCGTGGGTGGACAAGAAATCGACGGCAACCGGGGCTCTGCCGTTGACAAATTTATCTTCCAGTAACACGTGCTCGAGCAACAAATCCAGTCCGCCGCCGGCGCTGGCGGGACCGCCAACCCGAATACCCGGAAATGCTGTCTTTGCCGCAGTTAGCGTGTAGTCGTAAAGTTTATGGTAGGCATCTAAATCACCGTAAGGCTTGCGTCGAGGATCATCGTCTTCGATCCAAAACAACCAACCGAGATCGGGCTCGTTCCAGACTTCAAAATACCAGGATTTGACCTCTTCTTCGCCGTAACGTTCACACAGATGCTTGACCGTTTCGTAAACCAGATTGCTCCATTTGTTGTGATCCTTAGGCGGCGAGATGTTGCCTCTGCCCCATTTCTGTCGTCGATCGGGTATGGAGGCCAAAGCATCCGGCATAAAGCCGAACTCAACGATTGGCTTGAAACCGTTCTTGAGAATCGAATCAAAAACTCGGTCCGCGATTTCCCAATTGTACGAGACGTTTCCCTTTTCGTCAACTTGATAAATGTCGCAGCCTTCGCCCCAAGGTGGTTCACCATTGCTATACAAATTATGCCCGCGAATATATCGGAAGGCTTGTTGGGAAAAGTCGTGTGCTCCAACTCGGTCGTTCGTGTCTCGCATTAACTCCAACAGCTCTCTGCCTTCACTCGTTAAAAGGCCGCCTTTGAACGACTCGAAGCCGATGCTGCCCCAGAATCGACGAATTTTCTCGACTCTTTTTGAAGCATCGAAAAATATCTGCCAGTTCTTTTTGGTGACATCGGGACGAAAATGATTCCTCTTAGCATTGGAATTGCCACGAAGTTTTGCGAATATACTGTATTTTAGTTCCAGCACATTCTTCGCGGCACCGTAGAGTAATTCGTTCTCTTTTACAAACTTCTTCACATGGTACTTGCTATTGGGAATTAAGGCATAAGCCGCACCAAGCAGCACGCTCAAAATCATAATTGCAAGTGAAATTCGTTTGATGGTTTTCATATGATCAAATCTTAATTTGCTTCCTCTGCTTTTACACCCTTCGGTGGATTCGGAGCGCGAGTATCCGAATTGTTGCCTTCGGTTAACAACACAAATTTGATGGCATCCGCTACCACGTAACCGTTCGTGTCATTCGAGATCACGACTCTGGTTTGCTTGCCTTGTGGAAGCTCAAATATCCCCAGACTATTCCAACGGCCCTGATTCTGCGATTGGTCGACAATAAAATTCTTTTTTTCGCCGCCCACGTCAACCGTGTAGGGCACATCGGTCGCCATTTGTGTTTCATTATAATAACCGTGCCATTCGAAAATCTCATACTTGCCGGAAACGGCTAAGGTTGGCTGAAACGTTGCAGTCGCGTTTCCACCAGGACCAATAGCCGCGTGTGGGTACCAATTTTTTCGGGCACGATCAATACTTCGATAATGGTCACGCCCGACATCGGTCTGCTGCCAGGGCCCATCAAACTGGGCGGCATCCATCATAGGCGTCGTACCATAGGGCAAATTATCGATAATGATGTCCGCAAAGACGGTACGAGGTTCGGTTAACAAAATAATGCCGTCCCCTCGTATCAAATCGCTGTTCCCTTTCTTATCCACAAACCCTGCTAGCCTGATGGAGTCAAAGATCTTACCGTTGTTATGAACGGGATCCTGGTTCCCCTGGAATCGATAGTAAGGACCACTGTATCCTTGAAGCGAGGCAAGGTCACTGTCGCGCACAGTACGTGAACTCCCGGTCGGATTGACAATGGCCACGCCTTTATCAAAGAAGCGGGCATGACAACCGTTGCTCATCTGCTGTGCCTCGGAAGTGGGATAGCCGAGCCCTGTGTCGTATTCATCATAATAAAGATAGTAATGATGCTCGCCAGCCTCATGTGGTTGATATTGAAAATACCCGTCGCCCAAGAGCGTTGCGCATAGCATAAATCGCATAAATTGCAAAAAATTTCGGGTGTCGTCCGGTCGATTTGGATCACCGGCCCAAGGTCGTGCCGCCATGATCATAATGTGAGGTTCACGGGCCGTTTGCATGAAATTCTTATATTCGCGGTTGAAATAATCCCATGAAAAGAAACCGGCCCAATGGCATAAGTTGATGCCATTGGTATTGTCCAGGCCCCACTCATGAAACCCGCCTGAATTTACCCAAAGCAATTTGTTAGGCCCTATGTTCTCTCGAACCCGTGCAATGAAATCAATCATGCCCTCCTGCCAGGTTTGGTTCACCCAATCTTCACCTTTTCCGGGCTCTTGATAATCATTCTTACCGTTTTTGTCTAAGTCGATGTCGGAGACTCTGTGAGGTTTTCCCCAGGCCCAGTCTGTACCAATGCCGTCAAACACGTTTAGATCCACATGACCTTTTAGAAACTCCGGCATGGCCTCGTTGTAACGTTTGCCATTTACCTTCGTGCAATAATTGGTGACATCGATCAGTTGATTATTTCGTGAAGGGATAATGACGTTGCCGTTGGAATCACGCGCGAACCATTCATCCGGAAATGGTTCTAATGCGAAATTCCGAAACCATTGCGTCCAACCGTGAGTAGACAGGACAATGCAATCCGGATTAATTGCCTTAATGGCGTTAACCTCTTCTTCCCAGGTTCGAGTAATAATCACCATGTCATAACGCGCATAATAATCCGGTGTCGCCCGACCAAAATGCTGAACGGCCGTTCTGGGAAACGGAGGATTATATTGTGCCTGTGCTTTAGAACCCAAACCTGCGATTAAGACGACGGAAAGGCACCCCCATTTTAATGGTATTTTTCCTAACACGTTTCTGAATAACATTAAAAGATTCATACAAACCCCTCATTCCTAATTAAGTTTACTCCATCCCTAATTACCAGCTTCATCGAATCTCTCACAATCAATACACGATCTCGAGATCTCTGATTAGCTGACAAACGATTGTAGAAAAAAAACTTTGATTTAATTGAAGGCGTGAGAACCTCAAATGACGTCCATTTCATCTACAGATAACCCAGTGCCCTTAGCTGGTTCTTTAATTCTTTCGACGTTTCCATGTCGACATCGCCATCATGGCCCTCTGAGTGGGGTTCATCATGGGTGTCAATTTTTTCGATTGGATGTGATTCGAGGAAGTCATCTTCGAGAGCCTCTGTCAGGACCGTTCCATCCATGTCTCGTCCGACAGGCATTGCAGACAGTGCCAAAATCGTGGGAACAATATCCATTACATGAGCTTTTTCCTTTATTTTAACGCCTTGTTTCACCCCTCTGCCACACAAGACCAGAATAGCGTTCTTGCCGTCGTGCACACCTGAGGTGCGATCATTTGAAGCATGCACAAATCTGTCCATGTTAAATTCGTGACCCTTTATGCGGACGTGACGGCTACTCAGATCCTCGATGGCGTTGTTTAGCCGAAGCCAAATGTTGCTCGCATCTTGCTCCAAAATCTGGAACAATGGAAGCTGATCTTCAACAATTTGAATTTTGGAAAACAGTTGCTTCAAATTGGCTTTGTTTTCATCACTTTCAATTCTCGGCTTCACAAGAATATCGAAGCCAACATTCGAGTAAGAGACGTCTCGCTCAATGTTCAACGCCTGCATCAAGTTTTCGGATTTAATGGTTGGGATTCGCCACTGCCTGGCCTGTTCCACTGCTGCCTTAGCACCATGATCAGAAGCAACGATGACAACCGTATCCTCGTCGACAAGGGTCAATATTTGGCCGAGAGTAGCATCGGCATGTTCAAAAGCTTTGAACAGATAATCCCCGTACTTTTCCACTTCATCCTGAGGCACCTTTCCAAACTTTTGCGGTTCCAAATATTTCCAAAAGATGTGTGAACTCGTGTCGATTAAGTGGTTGTGAAAATAGGCATATTGAGGCCGGTACTTCTTCCACAACCACGTAAAAACATCAGCATACAGGCATTGTTTGAGAACGCGCATCCCGAACTGTTCTTCAATGAGCGGACGTTTGGAAAATTTTTTCTGCGCCAACTGTATGAAGGCAGACCAAAGCGTCGACAGACGGACGCCATGTGCGTATGCATCCCAGGCTGATTGCATATTGTGATGGATGCCCTCTCCCCGGCCCGATTTACTGGACTCGGTTAGTTTGCGCAAAAATCGCAAATCTTCCGGTTGTGTTTGATCGTCCAACGCCAGCAAATCCGGCACCATAAACCCTCTGACCTTTTGAGGAGGCCAAATCACGAAATGTCCCATAATGCCAACGGCGGCACCGCGATCCAAAAATATGTCCCAGATTCTTTTGGTTTTGACGGAGGCAGATGTAGCATGAAAACTTTTGACCCCATGTTTTTCGGGTGATTTCGCCGTGGCGATGCTTGTCCAAACCACCGGCGAGACAACCGGCTCTTCACATTCAGTGTGGAATGTCACTCCTTGTGCCATTAACCGAGCCAGGTTTGGCATTCGGCCTTCGGCCACCAGTTTTTCGACAATCCAGTAGGTGGCACAATCGAGGCCAACAAATATAATGTTGCGCTGGCTTGGATTAAAGTCTTTCTTGTGATTACTTGCCATCATTATTCTCTGCACTCGATACCAAAAATTTCCCTATGGCGAGATATTCAAGATGTCCTTGCTGAAACGAACGAACGGCATCGTCAGGAGTACAGACAATCGGCTCTTCGTGCATGTTAAAGCTTGTATTTACGATTGACGGGATACCGGTTCGTTTGTGATATTCTTTGAGTATCTTATAATAACTTGGATTGGTTTCCTCATCGATCAACTGCGGTCGGGCCGTTCCATCCACGTGCACCGTGGCGGGAGAAACCTCTTTCATGTAATCTGTACAGTCAAAGGTTATGGTCATAAACTTAGCTGGAAACTCATTTCCGTTGAGGTTCTCATAGCATTTGTCAGCGTATTCAGCGAGCGTGACCGGCGCAAAAGGCATAAACTCAGTCCGCCCCAACCGCTTATTCAACCAATCGTTTACTGTGAGGTCTGTGGCGGCATATAGAATAGAACGATTTCCCAATGCGCGCGGACCATATTCCATTTTACCGTGGAACCTGGCGACCACTTTGTTTTCTACCAAAAGATCGGCGATCGTGGCTTCGATATTCTCCACATATTCGTACTTCAAGCCGGCTTTTTTCAGGGCTGCTTCAATTTCTTCATTGCTGAATTCCGGGCCAAAATAGACGTCACGCACGCTACTTCCGAAGCTGCCATTGGTTGTGATATCATAGTGCAGTGCTGCTCCCACCGAAATACCGCCATCAGTCATGTTTGGGAAGATGTAGACTCTCTTAATCCCGGGGATTTCGCTCAGACGTTGATTAAGTTTCACATTGCTAAACGTCCCACCCGCAAGCACCAAATTCTCAATCTTATATTTTTCATGCGCATTCTTTGTCAATTGAACAAAGACCTCTTCCAAGCGGCGTTGGAAAACTGCAGCCACATCTTCTCTGGGATAGTCATCCAACAGCCGTCGCATCAAAGAATCTTTGAAAAACGGCATCTTCTGATGCCACATTTTGCCTATCATGTACGGGCAGTATAATTTNNTCCATAAGCAGCCAATCCTAAAATCTTGCCTTCATGACGATTGGCGCGATAGCCAAACCAGGTGGTGAGATTGGCGTAATAATGTCCAATCGAATTTGGATACCAACTTCTCGACACCACTTCAATCTCTTTGTCTCGGCCAATGGAAATCATGTTGCAGACAAAATCGCCCCAATAATCGGCGGTGATGATGAGCGCTTTCTTAAAGCCCGAAGTATGAAAGGCAGAGGCAGCGTGACAAACATGATGCTCCACCCGGTGAAACTTCGCCTGAGGAAATATTTTCTTCAAACGTCGAACATCAAGGAAATGGTTGATCAACACCCTCGGGTACGTCTGCAAGATAATATAAAAAGAATAGATAAAATGCTTGAAGACGTCCCAAAAGGATATGTTGTCTCCTCGTCCAATTGGAAATGCCGTCAAAGGATATCTGGTCAGATTTTTGACCACATCCATCATTTTGCTGATTTCAGGTATGACAACATGTTTAACGTCCTTGTGAGTTTTTCCTGATAAACGCAAGACTTCCTCGATGGATTTAAACGGAAATCCGCTTTGACCTTTCACTCTGGTCAGCCTCTCCTCGTTGATGGCTGCCAGAATTTTACCCTTTTCAATAATTGCGGCCCCTGCATCATGTTCCTGACTAAATGATAATATGCACATTCGTACTTCTCCTTACTAATTGGTCACAGTCGAAAGTCTGCCGGTCTGGTTGTGATTTAGGCTCAACATGACATTCATGATGCTTTTAACATTTTTTTCCCAGGTAAAGGAATTGACTATGGTTGCCCGGCTTTTTACACCGAAACGTTTGCGTAAATTCGTATCTTCGATCAACTCACACGTCTTTTCCACAAAAGAATCAAGATCTCCGGGATCGTACAAAAATCCATTCTCGCCATTTTTGATTATTTCGGCAATTTGACCGATTTCACTGGCAACTACTGCCTTGCCAGCAGCCATATATTCAAAGAGTTTCAGAGGGGAAAAATAGAAAAAATTCATGTGTGGGTATGGCGCAAGAACGATATCCATCGCAGCAACATGCGAAGGGACGTCTTCATGCGGCACATATCCGGTAAGAATTACACGGTCGTCGTAGTTACTGGATGTCACAAAATCTTCCACCTTTCGTTTAAGGGGCCCATCCCCCACGAGCAAATACGACACGTTTTGATATTTCTCGTATATGCGGTCGATGAGATGCATGATGTTATCAAGACCGTGCCAATAATGAAAGGAACCCACAAACCCCATGACGACTTGATTACCAAGGGCAAACTTCTCCCTGATCAGTAAAGATGAGATGTCCGGGTTAAATCTTTTAATATTGACGCCATTAGGTATTACAAAAATTTTATCGTCAGGCACTTTTCTTTCTAAATAGTATTTTTTCAAAGCCTCGGANNNNTGCCAAACATCGTTTGTGAGATTTTTTCTCTCAAATGCATGTGGCGAATTGACCTCCAACACCACCGGAATTCTTTTTAATTTCGCCACAATCGAGGCCGAAAAATTCAAGAGATTGTACCGAATCATTAAGACATCCGGCCGTTCTTTCGATATAATTTTCCACTCCTGAAAAAATAACTTTACGTTCTTGAATAATTGGTTGAATTGCCCTACGTACCGCTTCAGTCTCTTTTTTAGCCGCTGCCGTAGTTTTCTCCTGAGAGGTAGATGCCCATTACTCTGTTTAGGGGACACATTTAAACTGTAAGCGCGAATCTCATACCCACAATTCTGCATGGCTTCCACAATTTGCCGAACGTGAACCGACGCTCCAACCGAATCTTGATTGCTATCGTAAAGATAGTTAAAATACAATAATTTCATAATGCTGTCTGCTCAGATGCGTCCACTTCATGAGTGCGATTAGAAACGTGTCCATCCGGTTTAATCGTTGTCGTGGCTGTCAATCTGTCGCCACTGGCAACCCGCAAGTTCCTCGAGATCCGTGAGATGATCCGCGCTCTGCCCTTGGCCGTCTTGATGATTTCGAGTAACTCAAACATAGCCCGTGACTCAGAAGCATCGCATTTGATGCATAAGGTTCTCTTAGCACCCGAAATGACTAACTCCTCATCCTGGATTTCAAACCTAAAACGATTCAAAACAATCGGAAGATTGAACACGCGAAATTCCTCGAACGCACACTCTTGTTTGAAAACAATTTCGTCTGTTATCTGAAGCACTGTAGAAGAGATGGCCATCCTTCGATGTACTTCAAAAATCCCATAATCCAGGAAGCAATCTATCGAATCCTGAGTGCATTTGTCAATCTTGCCGGTCTTGTTGGCTGGAGAATACAGTGTTCCATCGTAATTAACCGCCAGGGGCGCAAGGCAATTTTTTTCAGCAAGCCCATCGCCGTAGAATTTCCCAAAAGTCTCCCGCATCGCGCCACCCGGACAGGAGTAAATCGCGCCCAAATCCTTCACCCAAATGTGGCACGGACTCAATCCCATTTCTGATGCATAATGCGACAACCCCGAACCAAGCGCCACAAAGAAATTTTCATTTCGGAGAAAAGCAAAATCAGTCTCGGTGAGATCTGGTTTCTCAAAAGCATTGGCCACGTTAATTGACTGTATCTTACTCCTTCGCAACTCTTCTGCAAAACCAAGCCACACCGCAAGAAACGCATTGTAGACCGTCGTGTGGTGATAATCGCGCCAACCGACGCGCTTGGCGTCTTCATGATCATTCAAAACCAAGGGAAAGTGATCGCCTCGTTTAAATTGCAGCAAGTAATCATAGACTTTGTCAGCCACTTGTTCGTAGCGCCGTTCTCCAGTCAGATTCGCTGCAGCGGTTAATGCGTACACGGCCGCTCCGTAGCCAAAGACCTGTTCCTGTCCCCGTCCCCAATAATTGAAATCACCGTCCGGATCAACAAACTTGAGGAGAAATTCTACGCCTCTCAAAAAACTCTGTGCATGACGCTTCCTTTGTGTCGAAAGATACAATCGATGTAACAACGCTACGGTGTAAATGTGATACTGAATAGACCGGCTAACATTCAGTTCGTCATCAAAGCAGCCATTCCTGTGTTCCGCTTTATATATGAGCATTTCATTCCGCTTATATCGAAATAGATCGAGCCAGTTGCCAAATGTTTGATATCGTTGAACATGTGACAAAGCCCGCATGGCCGCCCAATTTGTCAGTTTGTTGCGATGATTGCTGCGCCATTGCTTGAGCGCTTGCTGCCAATGTTGTTTTATGTCCTCGGCCACGTGATCTTTCAATCGCCTGTAACATTCGATGAGAGCGTAATTCTGGAAGTCCCAATGATACATCCAGTTGGAAAGCCGATATTCATCCTTACACGTGTAAAGATGAAATTCGAAAGCTTGAGTCGCCTTGTCCAAAAAATGAGGCTGTTTGTTTATATTAAAAAGAATGGCGCTCAAGAGTGCAAAATGTGAGGTGGCGTAGTGCTCCCCCGGAACGTATTCATCTATTGGATCCCAGATACCTCCATAGTCATAAACCCTGAATTTGGCTCGCTCATCTTTGATATCCCATAGCTCAAGAGCGATACCATGTGCTCGTAATATACCCTCAGTTGCCAGCGAATGCGTGACCTTAGTTTTGCCTAATTGGGGATGAATTAACTCAAAATGGAGCTGATTCTGTTTGATGTTCGCGTCAATCCACTTTTGGTCGACTTGTAACGAAGACAGCCACGAATGAATCTCTGTAACTGTTTCAGAATATGTTTGCATTACGTATCGATAATCGTTTCCATATTCAAACTCACCTTCCCTGGGTCAACTCGTTGACGCTTCCGTGATGATTTTGCGATTGTCCCGTATAATCCCAACTTCCGGATCGTGACTCACCCTGTTCGCCTTTGCTTCTCTTTTCAACTCATCGGATCGCGTAAAATCAACCAGGCATTTGTACAGGAGACGCATGTACTTTCTGAAAAACTTGGTTGGAAAATTCACAAATATCCGCTGCACCGACCGAATTTCAAAAAACGCCGGAACAGCCAGAATAACTGCTGCTCCCACATAGTGCTTGAGGGTCAACTTTTCGGCGGGATCCAAGTTGTGATAGTTTGGAACTGCCAGGCCAAGCCATTTTCGAATTCGAATGGCAGCGAAGGCCAACTTCTTCTTTAGATTAACAGTGGGCATCATGCCGGATTTAACTACGCCGGCATGTGTGGGCTCGACATAAAGAACGCCATCGGAGACCAATCTATCGACGATTTCGGAACCTTTATCGGTACGTGTAATGATATACGACCAGCCCTCCTTAAAATCATCCCGAACCACACCATCATCACGCCATTCGTCACCACACACGATGTCTCCGAATTCAGACATAGCATCGGTGCATGTGGCACAGCGCTCCCGCTCGAACAAAGCGTGGGACCAAAAAAATTCTTGCACCGGGTGAATCATATTGTTGGAGCCATCCTTCTTGATCACATTGAAGCCACCGGGCCATGTGTCGTCTCGGTAGCGAATTTCCGCAACGTCGTCCAGGTTTTTCACACCCGCTCTCCTGGTCAAGAACGTGGTGTTGGTGAAAGACGGATGAAAACCACAGATCAGCCCAATTTGTAAGGCAATTCTCTTTCGCACGCGAGGCATCTTCTGCTGTGCCAGTCGGATTCCATGAATGTGGCAGGGCAAAGCCACAACCGCAAATCGTCCATCCGTTCGCATAATCTCCTGAAGAATAACCCCTACGGGGACCGGTAAGTATTTGGACTGTTGGGCTTCAAGGATTTCCTCTGCAGTTCGCGCAATATAAACTTTAGGCTGCAAAGGATACTCTTCATCCATCTTGGTTACGACGGCGCCGTCGATTTCGCCCTTCTCTAACAACGCGATCAGGATGGCGGAAACGATTCCACCTGAAGCGCCTTTTTGTCGAATTTTGTCCCAATTTGTATACCCACTCAAAATCTCTCGATAATAGCCCAATTCCATGTCGGTTGGGACTTCACCAAATGTGTCTTCCTGCAATTGATTCCAGTCGAATTCCTCACCGGGACAGGCGATATGGCACAGGTCACAATCTGTGCAAAGATTTCTATGAAAAATGGGGTACATACCCTTTTTTACATCCTGCTCAATGGTGATGGCGTCTACCGGACACACTCCGACGCAAACCCCACATTGATGACAGTTGCCGTTCTCCAGTACGTGTTCTATATCCATAAATATTCTTTTAATCAGTTACTTAGTGTCTCGCCAAGTTATCAAAAAATACGCACATATAACGGAAAACATGCATTACAAACCTGTAATCATGTTTCAAATATGTACACTTGTCTTATGTTGATGAATCAGATTTGCGAACCACGCAACGACTTCATCACATTCTGAAGACGAAGCAATTCGTCTTTTGTAAAATATCTGCTTAAAAAAACCACGCCGACATTCCCAAGCCCAACCAACCCAAGTGTCATAAATAGAGAAAGATCAATCATTAGCCACACGAATATCCCGGTCGCCAAATTAATAAGTAACACCTTAGGCAACAATCTTAAGAATGGCGGTTTAGTAATATATCGGCCAACAAACCACAAATGAAAGCCGAATGTAAAAAATTCCGACATAACCGTTGCAAAAGCTGCACCAACTAAACTGTATCTTGGAATCAGGATAAAATTCAGAATCAAATTCAGGAAAGCGCTGGTTGCCACTACCTTTGCCGTGAATGCCTGTTTCCCTGCCGATCGGGTGGCATGCGTCAAGGTAGTACCGATGAAATAAATTGCCGTGGACCAAACCAGGATCTTGAGTGCAGCGGCGCCGTTAATGTATTCCTCACCAAAAATCAAAAGGACGATCTCGTCAGAAAGCAACGAAACCACAATCGCAATCGAGGTGCCGGCCCAAAACAAAAGTTTAAAAGTCTTTTCAAACAAATGGTTAAAGGCCTCACGTTTAGATTTATAATAGGCAGACAAAGCCGGATAGACAGCCCGCATGATGCCAATCGGAATGACCATCATCGCAAATATCAACCGGTAGGCTGCGTTGTACCAACCGACCGTCTCATCGCCAATCATCAGCGACAGCATGGTTGTGTCCACATTTGTGTACATAATCGAAAAGAATCGCAGGATGCCAAAAACGGCTCCCTCAAGCAACAGGAATTTCAATATCGAGGACTCAAATCGTACCACAATTTTCGTGAATTTCAGGCCGGCGACCAGACAGTAAATCAGCTTCAGCATGCGCGAGACAAGATAAACCCATGCCAGCGTTAGAAAACTCCCTCCAAGCACCAAAACAAGCACGCCGATGACCGTGTTTGAAATGCTTAAAATCAAACTTGCGATGGCCACATACTTCATCCGCTGCATCCCTTGAAACACGGTTGAAAAATATTCTGCAAATGAACCGGTAATCTGAGATGCCCCGATAATGTAAACCGTATACATGACATCCTGCGGTTTGTTGGTGAGTTGCGCAGCCACGTATATGCAAAAGGCCGTAAACCCGGATAGAAGAAGCTTAATCAGTAGGCCGTTTCCCATCAATCGCTCGACATCTTCAGGCGTGCGAGCAATCTCCCGAATCAGCAATTGATGCAGCCCGAAATCGGCGAGAATGAGAAACAACGCACCGAAAGCGATGGCAAACGTGATCTTGCCGTAATCGGCGTCGCCCAATAAACGAGCTGCAAAGATGACAAGAACAAACCGCAAAAACCGGTCGATAATTTCAGAGGAGAGGACGAGGATGGAATTTGAGGTGACGCGGCTGGGCTTCATTCAGAACAAAAATTGCTTGAAATGTGGAATATCCAGAATGTGAAAAGGTTAGGCCAAACGAATGTCGGATGATGTCTTTGTTATTGATTGCTCAAAATGCATCTCTGCCTGTGCTGGTCGAGATCAGCATCGTATTCATCCCGAATCTACAGCCTCCGGCTGGTCAATGTCTGAGCGACATTAGTCTCATCTTGCTCCGTCGGGCGTCCTCGCCCAACGTGACAACAACAACTTAGAATGACAGCGATGACGCCTGCTTGAGCACCAAAAGACGCTTCATTCAGTCACGAATTTTGGGGTTATATTTAAACCGATTTTAGAACAGCGTATAAATGAACGGCGCCAGCGCGCTGCCTTCCGTTAAAACGATCAGTGACCCCAGCAGCAACAGCATCAGAATAATTGGTGTGAGCCACCATTTCTTTCGCTCAAGCAGGAATTGAACGAATTCCCGCATGATGGTAAGCTTGCCCATGTTTATGCCTCCTAAAAGAGTTTTTCGTATCGCTCAGGTTTGATTTCTTGAGATTCACGCTTTTTCCAATAAGTGACAGCATCTCGATCTATTTCCCGGTCTAAAGGATCCTTTCCGAACAGCCTCATGATCAGGCCAATCGGTGTGATTACCAAATAAAATAGCACAGACAGTATCAGTCTTGACACAATCCATCCAAGAACAAAAGCCAAACCCATCCACACAATGTGGATGTATTTCAATGAAGCAGGGAGCAGTTCCCCGAAAACAAGGAAAAGAGCCCCTGCTCCCCACAGCCAAAAGGCTCTTTGTGAGTGACTACCGACAAAAAACACCAAAAGTCCAATCACACCAAGTGCCGCCGCGATGGTGAAACCGAACTTCCGCAGCGTTTTTTTATCGCTTTTTAGATTTTTCAGTTCAGAAGAAACATCGGAGATAAGGCTCATTTTCCATCCGTGTACTTTTTGTGCAATAATTCAGTCACCCAGGGGGCGATGGCTTGCGCTGCTATTTTTTGTGCCTTTGCATTGGGATGACTGTCCCGCTTTGAAATGACCAACTCGCTTGAATCCAAGCATTTGAAAGCTGCAGAATACAAATTCAAAACCGGGATGCGATTTTGTTCACAGAATCTCTCGAGCTTTGAATATATGTTGTCCTGGTGAAAACTCGTGTTCAGTGTATTCAATCCCGGGTAGATGACCACACCAAATTCGATGCCTCGTTCTTTACAAAAATCAAATGCTGCATTTAGAGACTTCAAACTCAATTGGGCTCCACGGGTTTTGAAATTGGTGAAGTAGACGTCACCCACTTCGGCGTCAAAAAGCCTTCCATACAGGCTTCTCAATCTCGGTGCTAAAATGAATTCGTAAAAATCTGAGTACTTTCTCAACCAAAGCTTGGTCGTTCTAACCAAATCAAAGTCTACGTTGGCACCCGATGTCCGCTGTTTTCTAATCCGCTCGATGGCTCCACTTGATGCGATCTTATCTAAATCACTCATTCGATAGCCACGCTTATTGAAATCGTTATACAGCCACTGAATTAAGACTACGTCCGGCTCAAATTGCATGCCGAACCGCGTTAAATAAATATACTGTTGAATAGTGTTGAATCCCGAGACACCGAAATTAAGTACCTCGACATAAGTTGAACTGTTTTTTTCATCGTTTAACATTTTTTCCAATTGGGCCGGTCCGGTCTCCATGTCCTCATTCCCGCGGCCGAAGGTGAAGGAATCACCAAAAATGGCGACCCTCGCGGTGGCCGACGGTTTTGTAATTTGCCGATCCTTGTAGTCTCGTAAGCCCACATTGTTGATGTGAACTTTCACACCCTGAGCTACGGCATCGTGATCGGTAAAGAACTGAGAATCGAACCCATCGTTACCCTTGAAACCCAACTTGATATCCTTGTATTTGTACAGAGTTCCTTCATTCTCAGGCTCTTCCCCAAGGTAGATTCTTGTTGCCACTTCTGCAACCACACAGAAGAAAGATAGAGAAAATAGAACAGAAAAGACAGAAAAAAAGACTTCTTTCTTATTGAACTTCATGATTTAATCTAACTCAAATTCTTCTTGCCAGTCAACTTCGTCATGGAATTCCGGTTGCAGCTCCTTATCAAGCAAGAACTTTCCCATAATTAGAAAGTCCATGTTCGTGCGCATGAAGCACTTGTAGGCATCCATAGGCGTGCACACAATCGGTTCGCCCCTGACGTTGAACGAAGTGTTGATGATGACCGGACAACCGGTCTTCGCTTCAACGGCAGAGATCATCTCATAATAAAGCGGATTCGTCTTCTTGTTGACGGTTTGAATTCTCGCTGAATAGTCGACGTGAGTCACGGCAGGAATATCCGAACGTACAAATTTGAGTTTGTCCGTCCCGAAGAGCTGCTTCTCCTCGTTCGTTACCGGTTTGCGTTTGTCTTCCTTAACGGGCGCTACCAGAAGCATGTAAGGGCTTTCTCGGTCAATTTCGAAATGAGTCGAAACCCGTTCTGCCAGTATGGAAGGCGCAAAGGGCCGAAAACTTTCGCGGAATTTGATCTTCAGATTCATGACTTCCTGCATTTTGGCAGACCGTGCGTCTCCGATAATTGAGCGGCTGCCAAGGGCGCGCGGGCCGAACTCCATGCGGCCCTGAAACCAGCCCACGACTTTCTGGTCGGCGATTAATTCAGACACTTTTTCCGGAATGTCGTCATAATCCATTTGTGTGTAAACAGCCTTATGTTCATCCAATATTTTTTGAATTTCGGAATCGGAGAACTCTGGTCCAAGATACGAACCCTGTTGCAGATCTTCTTTTCCGGTAACGGTGCGCTCATTTCCCAAATACTGATAATATGCCAAAAGAGCCGCACCAAGGGCCCCCCCTGCATCGCCGGCCGCAGGTTGAATCCAGATGTCTTCAAACGGAACCTCGCGCAAGATGCGACCGTTGCCAACGCAATTTAACGCAACACCACCGGCCAAACATAAATACTTCTGCCCGGTCTCTTTGTGGACATGACGCGCGGTTTTCAGCATAACCTCTTCGGTGACAACTTGTATGGAACGGGCCAAATCCATCTCGCGCTGCGTGAGTTTCGATTCGGGTTTTCTCGGTGGACCATCGAAGAGCTTGTCAAACCGACCATTGGTCATGGTCAAACCGGCGCAGTAATTGAAATACGCCATATTCAACTTGAACGACCCATCTTCTTTGATGTCAATCAAGTTGTCAAGAATTGTTTGAACATATTTGGGCTCACCATAGGGTGCTAATCCCATGACTTTATACTCACCTGAATTCACCTTGAAGCCGGTGTAATATGTAAACGCGGAATAGAGCAATCCCAGCGAGTGTGGAAATTGCAGTTCGGCCTGAATGAGCACATTGTTATCCTTGCCGATGCCGTACGAGGTCGTGGTCCATTCGCCGACGCCATCCATGGTGATAAAGGCAGCTTCTTGAAAGGGCGAAGGGAAAAATGCTGACGCCGCGTGCGATTCATGATGCTCGGGGTAAATGAGTTTTCCTTTGTAACCAAGTTCGTTCTGAATGAGATCTGGAATCCACAGCTTGCGTCTCAGCCACAGCGGCACTGCTATCAAATAGGAGCGAAACCCCCTGGGCGCATAGGTGAGATAGGTCTCTAAAATGCGCTCAAACTTTAAAAACGGTTTATCATAGAATGCTACATAATCCAGATCTTTTACTGTAAGATTGGCGTAATTCAGACAAAACTTGACAGCATTTTCCGGAAACTCCTGATCGTGCTTTTTTCGCGTAAAGCGCTCTTCCTGCGCCGCCGCCACGATTTTGTCATTTTGAACCAGACATGCGGCACTGTCGTGATAAAAGCACGAAATTCCTAAAATATTCATAAGCCCCTGAGCGTTTATCTATCTTCTGAAATATTCGAAATGCAAAACCTCAGTTGTACTCCGCCTGAATCTGAATACCGGAATCCGCGAGCAGATCTTGATACCAGGCATGCATCCTTTCGTAGTGAACCTGAGGATCGAACTCTCTTTCGGCCTTGGCTCGGGCAGATCTGCCATATTTTACCGCGAGTTCGGGGNNAGGCCGGTCTCCTGATGATCGATGAGTTCAGAGATTCCGCCCATCTTCGCCCCAATGACCGGCCTGCCATAGGCAAACGACTCGTAGATCACCAAGGGCGAATTATCGTACCACTCCGATGGCACCAAAATGACCCGCGCGTTCCTAACCAGCGATTCCAACTCTTCACCTGATTTCAACCCCAGGAATTTCACATGATCAAGCTGATGTTTCTTGGCAAAAGATTGTAATTCCGCACGTTGCGGCCCACCTCCAACGATGTACAACGGTGCGGATGTATACGCTTTGGCGGCTTTCAGTAGCGTCAAGATTCCCTTTTCGTCGGAGAGACGACCAAAGTAAAGAAGATACTCCCCTGGCTCAAACTTCGGCTCAAAATTCTGCAAACGAATCGTGTAAAAAAGATGTCGGATCTTGCCGTCTCCAACCCCGCCTTGCTGAAGCTTTGAACCCATGAATTGGCTTGGGACATGAAATAGATCAATGTTCTTCTCATAAATGCCGATGGCCCGATGGAAACTGCTTTCGAGTGCAACCAGTAAACTCGCGGAAAAGGAATTCTTGTGACAGCGTTCCTTAATCGGATGGAGCAAATTACCGTCCAGGCATTTCTCGCAAACTTCGCCGAGGCGTGGATTGTAGAGGCGATAGTTCGGGCACACCAATTTGTATTGATGAACCGTCTGAATGACCGGCAAATCGTACTTCTCCAAAGTATGCAAGATCGAGGGTGAAAGTTGATGATCGATCATGTGAAGGTGGGCAATATCCGGTTTTGTCGCTTCAATCAGATTTTCAAGGCGCGACTTCGCATGCAAGGAATAAAACATTCGTCCTGCAATTTTCGGGAAACGAAGCAATTTCCGAACCGAGGCATCCAACCCGAAATCAATATTCTCCACAAAGTGTTTTTCAAATCGTGTCTCCTCATTTTCAGGATGCTTCATCGAAAACGGAATGACCTCGTGACCCATAAGCTGCAAAATATTTTTCAGCTCAAAAAAGTAGCGTTCGGCCCCGCCTTTAATGAAAAAGTATTTGTCGATCATCAGGACTTTCATTTGACGACGCCTCTCACTTTCGAAATATTTGGAACGGGATTCGGTTGTTCGGAGCCGAGCTGAGCTGGCACGACTTTCTGCTTTTGTTTCTGATGGATCTGCTGTTTGAGGACCACCTCATTCCTGTAAACCCTTCTCAGCGAATAAATGATGCCAATCATAAACCAAAACAGGAACTTAATGCGATAGTGCTGATATTGGGGACCAAAGTTGATCGTAAACAGAAAAGCCCATATGCTGCATAAGGTTCCTATAGCCACTGAAAATATGTAACGGTCTTTGCATTTCAACATTTTGTGGCCCTCCTTCATGCTCACAACCACGACCAAAAGAAAAAATAGCAGGCCGGGAATGCCCGTCTCGGCTGCTAACCTCAGATAAGTGTTGTGAACAGGATGCCAAAAGTGAAAATGTTCGATGGAGTGGAACTTGTAATTCATTAATCCCACCCCGAACAAAGGATTGTCTTTAATGATGTCTCCAGCAATATCCATCATGACCAAACGCCATTTTCCTGTGGCGCCGGTCTCGAAACGCAGAACGATGGTATCCCAGAATCCGATGACCAGTGCGATCACCATCAAGCAGGCCACAAAAAGAGCCAAAACATATCTGGCCTTCAGCAATCGTCTCTTGGCCAGGAGTACGATCAATATGAAGCCACTTCCAAGCAAACCCGCCCACGCAGACCTTGAAAATGACAACAGCAGACCAAGGATCCCCAGAAATGCAGCACCACCGTACAACAGTTTTCTTCGCCCCTTCAATTCAAAAATAAACAAACTCACTGCGACCGGAATGATCAAAGCAAGCCAGGCCCCAAATTGATTTGGGTACCCAATGGTACCCCGAACTCTTGTCACACCTGAAAGTCTGTATTTTGAAATCGCGCCGAGAAATTCAAGACCGAGGGAGCTACCGGTGGTATATTGCACAATGCCGAGAAAGCCTTGAAACGACAGCCCCACAAGAAGCCAGGTGGCTACAAAATTAAGATCGTTTTTGGTTTTTACATTGTTGACAATATAAAGATAAATCAAGTAGGATTTGAACAGCATGTAAAATGCGAACCCGAGCATGGTGAGTGAAATTGCATTGATCCCCGAAAGAGCCGTCCAGAATATCAGGAGAACAAATGGCAGCGAAATCTTGCCCCAGAAAATGCGAAACTTACTAAAGCCGTCGCTATTCACAAACCACATCACATAAAGCGCAGCCAATGCCACGTCGTACGCATAAATAAGATCCGTTTCGAGTAGATGTGTATAGAATGCACCTAAATTAAGGGGCAAACACAAAATAAGCAGTTGAAAGAGTCGTCTCTCAATGAGTTTAAACGACATTACAACACCCGATAAATTTTGGTGACCAGTCCATTGATGTCTTTATCTTCATAAACAAGCTTAAGACCCGGAACTTCGTTGTCGGTTTCTAACAAAAAACGCAAGTCGGCGTATGACTCCTTATATCTTTCATTTAACACCAAATAATTGACCCCGCGATGTTTTGCGTATTCAAGCACCCGCTCGAAACTCGATTTTGGGATCGTAACAGACTGTTTAATATCATAATTACCCGCATAAAAGTCAACGGCGTGATTGCGACTCATGATGATTTTTTGTGCCGTGGCATGTTCTTTAAGCCAAAGACCGGCCCTTTTTTGCTCCACAGGGTCAGCCCAATAAGCTTTGTTATCTGGCTGCCTTGCCACCACTCGACCGAATTCCGGCAAGAAACTCGCTATAAAAAAAATCGCAAAAATAAAAACCGAAGCAAGCGTACCAGGTGCCATTTTAAATTGTTTCGAACGTTTGATCACCGGCATATTAAGCGACAACCAGTCTTTGATATGCAGAGCGCCCTTTGCCACCCAAATCGCACACACGGGCCAGAGCGGCGTCAAATACCTTTGGTTTAAGTGGAATGCGGGAATCACGACGAACCAAAAAAAAGCAATGAAACTCAATAAATAGAGAATCATCCGCCCCTGCAGAGGTTTCCAGGGGCCACCCAGCAACCCGACGCCCAGAAGAAGAAACGGAACAGTGGTTAACAGTTCGGGTATGGCGCTGCTCAGCATGTTCGTAACATTTTTCACGTACTTGAAGAGGAATGGTTTGAGCCGCACCTCCCGAACCGGCTTCGATACACCGTTTGTAGGTTGCAAAAAATCACCTTGATGGAAGATTCGGTCGATAGGTACATGCCGGTTGGTCGGGTCCAAAGAGCGAAAAGCGTCACGACCTTTCTCCTGCTTGGGCGCCTCCATTTGCCAATTAGCAGCAGCTTTGGCGCTCAGCGTCCATTTTCCGGTAACATTTTTAAGATAAATCAGGTACGGCAAAGACACGATCAGAAATCCCAAAACTAACAGTGCCGCAAGCCAGGGAATACGCAACGATTTGATCAGAAATAGCTTGCTGACAGCGCCAAATACGATCCAGAAGGCGACCACGATCAAAAACCCAATACCTTGTGGATGGGCAAGATAAACGAGTCCCGATGCGATTCCAGCCAGAAAGGCAAAGCCCGTGGAGTAAATCTTTAACATGAACATTCCGAACAGCACCGCGAACGTCGCCAGAAGCATGTACAGCGGCTCTGTCAACGCCTGTGTGGATTGAAATGCCAGCGGCGGGAATAGAGCCACAAAGCCTGCCGCAAGAATGCCAACGTGCTTATCATAAATATGTTTCCCCAGAAAATAAACGGGAACAATTAGAAGCGTACCGGAGAGAATTGAGACCATTCGGCCAGCCAATTCATAATCGCTGAAAAAGGCACAGACGATTGAAATTACGGTGGGCAGCAACGGCGACCAATAGGTGTGCAGAACATCGGATAAGCCATTCAAGTAGCCGCTTACGCCGAGCTTCAAATAATTGACTTCATCAAAAGCAACCGCAAACCTGTACTTCATAAAAAACAGGCGGAGTCCAAGACCCACTGCCATAATCGTTATCAAGGACCAGCGCGGATCCAATCTTTCAACGATATCAACCGTTCTTTGTTTTTTTCGTTCCGCCCTGGTTTTGGTTTGCTTGCTCATATGATAATTGCGCCACTCTCAAAATTGAACCATTGTTCGCAGTGCGGGCGTCAGGCCGCAAACCGTTGTCTTCTCACGAAAAACACTCATCTTTTTTGGCTCAAGTCTATTCAACTCAGATTATTTAATACACATCCCAACTTTTCACCCGCAGCTCAGTCGCTCGCTTATGGGCCATCGATTCAACAAAGCGATTGGCCAATTGCAGATTCGTGATCAAGGGTATACCGAAGTCCACGGCTTGTCGACGGATGATGTAATCGTTGGTCAGCTCTTCTTCCTGATAATTCTTCGGGATGTTGATCACCAAATCGACCTTACCGTCCATGATACATTCCAGGACATTGGGACTCTTTTTTTCCAATGGCCAGTGCAGCACGTCGGTTTCGATGCCGTATTGTTTCATGAAGTTCGCTGTACCCCGAGTCGAATAGATTTTAACACCTAACTCTTTCAATATCCTGGCGCTCGAAATAAATTCTGCCTTATTCTCAAGCGGCCCGGTCGATATCAGAATCGTCCGCACGGGAATCTTAAACCCGACAGAAATCAACGCTTTCAGAAACGCTTCCTCAAAATCATCGCCCAAACAACCGACTTCTCCGGTGGAGGCCATTTCCACACCTAACGTTGGATCGGCGCCCTGAAGACGGGTAAATGAAAATTGTGGTGCTTTCACCCCGACGTATTCCAGATCCACAAAGGACTTATCGCATTTGTCGACCGGTTCACCCAGCAACACGCGCGTGGCGATATCGATGAAATTCACTTTGTAGACTTTCGACACAAAAGGGAAACTTCTTGACGCCCTCAAATTACATTCTATTACTTTCACCGCATTGTTTTTGGCGATGAACTGAATATTGAAAGGTCCGGTGATCTGAAGCGCTCTGGCAATCTTCCTGGAGATATTGCGCACCTGGCGGATGGTTTCGATGTAGGTTCGTTGAGGCGGCAAGACCAGGGTGGCATCGCCGGAATGAACACCGGCGTTTTCAACGTGTTCGGAAATGGCATGTACGATCATTTCACCATCTTGTGCCACACCGTCAAATTCGATCTCTTTGGCGTTCTCCAGGAACTTGCTGGTAACCACAGGATACTCTCGTGAGATTTCCACGGCCCGTTCCAGGAATTGCGTCAGTTCAGCGTCGTTAGAAGCCACACCCATGGCTGCACCGCTCAAAACATAAGATGGTCGTACCAGAACCGGGTAGCCAACTTGTTCCGCAAATTCTTTGGCCTCTTCCACGGAAATCAACTCCCGCCACTCCGGTTGGTCGATTTTCAGCTCATCCAGCAGCGTGGAGAACTTGTGACGATTTTCCGCGTTGTCAATGCTTTGGGATGAGGTGCCCAGGATTTTCATTCCAGCCTGGTGAAACCGTAAAGCCAAATTATTTGAAACCTGACCGCCCATGGAAATAATGATTCCGAGAGGCTGCTCTTTTTCATAAATTTCATAAATGGTCTCGAAGCTGAGCTCGTCAAAATAGAGACGATCGCACTCATCGTAGTCGGTACTGACCGTTTCCGGATTGTAATTGATAAGAATGGTTTCGTATCCGAGCTTCCGCAAGGTCATCACCGCATTCACACAGCACCAGTCAAACTCAACGGAGCTGCCAATGCGATAGACGCCAGAGCCCAAAACCATCACCGATTTCCTGCGCTGATAGACCACGTCATCGGAAATGCCGTTGTACGTAAGATATAAATAATTGGTTTGGGCCGGGTATTCAGCAGCTAAAGTATCAATTTGCTTGACACACGGTTTCAGGCCATAGTTCTTGCGCGTTCTTAGAACCTCATCTTCGCTACAATTCAGGATCCCGGCAATTTGAAAGTCTGAAAATCCCGCACGTTTGGCTTCGAGTAATGTGCCTTTGGGGCAAATGCCGTTGGCGTACGTTTTAAGGGCTTTCTCAACGTCCAAAATATGTTGAATCTTATACAGAAACCACTTGTCGATGTTGGTCAATTCATGAACTTGTTCAATGGAGACATTCGATTTCAAAGCCTGCGCGATGGCAAAAATCCGTTCATCCGTGGGATTCAGTAGCTCGCTCTGCAAATCCTCGAACTGCAAATGGTCGTTGCCGATCAAACCGTGAACGCCGATTTCCAACATTCTCAACGCTTTCTGCAACGCCTCTTCAAAAGAACGCCCGATGGCCATGACTTCCCCAACGGATTTCATACCGGAGCCAATGCGAGTGGACACGCGACGAAACTTCTTCAAATCCCAGCGCGGTATCTTCACAACCACGTAGTCTAAAGCAGGCTCAAAGCAAGCCATGGTGGTCTGTGTAATGCTATTTTTTAAATCAGTCAAACCGTAGCCAAGCGCTAATTTTGCAGCCATAAACGCCAGGGGATACCCCGTCGCCTTCGATGCCAGCGCCGAGCTGCGGGACAACCGTGCGTTCACTTCGATGACGCGACAATCGCCGGTTTGGGGGTTCAGGGCGAACTGCACATTGCATTCTCCGACGATGCCAATATGCCGAACGATGCGAATGGAAATTTCACGCAGCTTGTGGTACTCACCGTTGTTCAACGTTTGACTCGGCGCCACGACAATGCTCTCTCCGGTGTGAATCCCCAACGGATCGAAGTTTTCCATGTTGCAAACCGTGATGCAATTGTCGTGGGCATCCCGAACCACTTCGTATTCGACTTCCTTCCACCCTTCTAAATATTCTTCAACGAGAATCTGATTCGTGAATGAAAACGCTTTGCCCGCACGATCTTTCACCTCCTCTTCGGACGTGCACAGACCGGAGCCCAGACCCCCCAACGCGTAAGCGATGCGTATCATGACCGGATAGCCGATCTGCTTGGCGATCTTGGTGGCCTCCTCAACGGAATGAACCGCAACGCTGTGCGGGACTTTGACATCGATTTCTTGCAAACGCCGCACAAACCGCCCGCGATCTTCCGTATCCTGAATGGCCTGCAGAGGACTTCCCAACACACGCACACCGTGCTTTTCGAGCACGCCGTTTTCGAACAAATCCACCCCGCAGTTGAGCGCTGTCTGTCCGCCAAAGGCCAGAAAGATCCCATCCGGTTTTGCTTTTTCGATGACTTGCTCGACGAAGAAAGCATTTACCGGTAGAAAATAGACTTTATCTGCCAAATGCTCGGAGGTTTGAATGGTGGCAATGTTCGGATTTACCAGAACCGTTTCAACGTCAGACTCTTTGAGCGCTTTGATGGCCTGGCTTCCAGAGTAGTCAAATTCGCCGGCCTCACCAATTTTGAGAGCGGAACTCCCTAATACAATGACTTTTTGGGGAAACGATTTCATGCTAAAGCATTTCGATAAATTGGTCAAACAGATACCCGGTATCAAGCGGACCGGGAGACGCCTCGGGATGAAACTGCACGCTTATGAACGGCTTGTTGCGATGCCGGATGCCTTCGTTTGTGCCGTCGTTGGCATTGAAGAACCAGGGATCCCAATCAGGAGGCAACGATTTCTCATCTACCGCATAGCCGTGATTCTGCGAGGTGATGTAACAACGCTTGCTGCCCACCAGAACGCACGGTTGATTCTGGCTGCGATGACCATATTTCAGCTTGTAGGTGTCCGCCCCCGCGGCCAGGGCCAGAACCTGGCTGCCAAGACAGATGCCAAAAGCCGGCGTATCATATTCCAGGGCCTTGCGGACTCGCTCAACCGTGGTCTCACACATCTTGGGATCGCCGGGGCCGTTCGATATCAAAATCCCGTCGTACTGCTCTTTGGAAATATCCCAATCCCACGGCACAACCCGGACCGTGACATCCCTCTTCAACAAGGAGCGAACAATGTTTAATTTGCAACCGCAATTTATCAGCAGAACTTTTTTTGCGCCATCACCATATTCGATTGGCTCCGACGGCGAAACCCTCGCCACTAAGTTCTCAAGATTTGGATCGATAAAATCCACGTCTTGTTGCTCTACGACAATCTTGCCCAACATGCACCCTTTTTCCCGCAATTTCTGGGTAAGCCAGCGCGTGTCCACGCCGCTAATTCCGGGAATTCGATTGTCTTCCAGCCAGGAATGAAGATCGGTCTTGCCCGTCCAGTGGCTGAAATTTTTTGAGTGCTCGGAAACCACCAATCCGGCGATGTGAATCCTTTGCGACTCAAACGCTCGGACTAACTGACCATCCATTTCACCGAGCGGGGGAACACCGTAATTGCCAATCAATGGGTAAGTTAAAATGAGAATTTGTCCTTCGTAAGAAGGGTCCGTGAAACTCTCGGGATAGCCCACCATGCCCGTGTTAAAAACAACTTCTCCTGCCGTCGACGTGGGACTGCCAAACGCTTGCCCTGCGAAAACTGAGCCATCCTCCAAGACTAATTTTGCGATCATAGTAAGCGGTGATCTTCCGTGATTATTTGGATTTAGTGATGGCTGAACGAAAATTCATGAGTGCGCGTCATTCCAGCATTGTTCCCAGCTTATAGATTGCGGGACAAGTTTATGCCGGAATCTCCCGGAATTAGGCCGGAGATTCCCGAACAAAAGATCTGGGGCATAACAGCAACAGCGTGTTTTCGGTCAGCCACTATTTGTTCTGCGCAATTTGTAGAACAGCTTCTCATAATCCTCGGTAATTTTATCCCAGGTGTAGTGTCTTCTGATTCTCTCCACGGCTTTCTCTCCATACGATCGCACCAAATCGGGATTGTCTAACAAGTGCTGCATCTTTTTCGTCAAATCGCCGTTTTGGTGTGTGCTGAAATAGACGCCGGCCTCTCCGAGTACTTCCCGATGTTCGGGCACGTCGTTGGCCAAAACGCAATTTCCGTGTCCCATGCCTTCCAGCAAAGCCGGATGCGTCCCCCCTACTTCTGTTCCTTGAACATAGAAATAGGCGTTGGATTGGAACTCCCGGTAGCCCTGCCCAAACACGTAACCCGTGAAAACAATTCTGGGATCGGTCGTCTTTTTCAGATTTTCAATGTACCGCCCGTTGTAAGGTGCATCCCCGACAATCACACATTTCATGTCGGTTTTCACTTGTTCAAACGCCTCCACAACCAGGTGCGCATTGTTCTCCGGTTCCAAACGACTGACGTACAGAACGTATTTTCCGGGCTCGAGGTTATATTTGTCCAAAACATCTCGAGAATCCACTTTGCCGATTGGCGTTCCGTACGGGATATAGGTTGATCTTTTATTGAATTTGTCGAGATAATATTGTTCAATTTCGCGTGCATCGGTGACAATCTCCGTGGCGGTAAACGTGGCCAGCCTCTCGGAGTGTTGATAGAACCGTCTGCCAAGCCGGTTCCATTTGGAGCGTTTCCACTCCAAACCGTCGACATTGATGGCTACCGGCGTTCCCACAAGCCTGGGAATCCACGCGCAATACGCATTGGCGCTGTTGCAAATTACAATCACATCGTAGTGCTCTCTCAAAGCGTGTAACGCGCATACGAACGTATGAGCGACCGTATCGAGATATTTATGTGAAATGGTCGGCAGAATGATGATACGCACGCCCTTGTAATACCTGCCGTCATAATCAATGATATTGGACCGGCCATACACGGTCACGTCATGGCCTCGCTGCACCAGCCGCGGGCCGAGTTGTTCGGCAAAGGTCTCAAATCCTCCGTAGTTTGCGGGAATGCCCCGTATCCCCATTATTGCAATTCTCATTTTAGCCTTACGCATGGAGTTGTTCAACGATTTCTGTACGAATTAATTACTGGTGTCCATTGCTCAGTTTCAATGCCGGACCTTCTTTTGAATAACGAAAAACCAGCACACTGCCGCCGTCCGTTGTAAACACTTTTTCAAAATTGCTCAAAACAAATTCACGCATCTTGGGAGGAATGTAAACTGATGCCCGTAAGAGCTTGTATTCTTCAGATAAAAGCCAGATGGTATCGGATTGTTCCATTAAGTGTTTGAAATGAGAAACGGTTCGTACGAACGGCTTCCCCGTGTAGAGATCGAAAAACCTCCCATCGTCTCGTTTCAAGTTGTTGTCTTTGGCCAAATCATAATCGGAAAAATTGATATTGTAATCCACTTCACCGAGATAGTATAGCGTTGCCAGAGCATCGGACGAAATGACCAGGTCATGTTCACCCAACCGGGGCCGAACATAATCGCACGCTTGCCGCATTTCGGTCAAAAAAATCGCCCCGTTGAATCCCCCGCCTTCGTTAAAAGGAATCCGCTTGGACAAACGCAGGGACGGTGCCAACGGAACCCAAACCAAGAACATGCACAGAATCAATCCTTTGAGGGTTGATTCGCTTAACTTGCTTTTTGAAAACCACGACGTTTTGATGTGAGGAAATTCTGATGAAACAATGTTCGCAAAAGCAAAGGCACTGAGCATGATCAGGATCGGGTAGACGCTGTACAGGTATTGCAGATGCCGATACGAGAACACAAACGTGAACATGAATATGCAGGCCAGAAATACGGACAAAGCAAAGATTCCGAATCGGTGAAGCCTGCTCAATGCCTGGTAAGCGCCAATGACAAATAACACACCCATTGGGAAATTATAATTATTGAAAACAAAATCAAGATAAAGTTTTCGGTCCTGGAATTTTGGCATCTCCGTCCACTTTGGCGCATACAGAATGGCGTAGCTTGCAAATGAACGGAGTTTCGGAACGCCGACAATCGCTAAAATCCCGACAATTCCCGCAACGCTCAAAAGGATGAAATATTTGCTCTTCAACGCTTGTTGCAGATTTTCATTTCGCCACTGAATGAAAAACATGACGACAAAATAAAGCAACAGCCCTGCCAGGAACAGGACGGTCAGTTGGTGTACCAAAAACGAAATGACCAGGCACACAATTGACACGAAAAGCCAAATGACGTTTAATCGCCATTTTTCTAATAACGTATTGAGACGAACCGCTGAAAATGGGCTTAATAATTTGCTCTGGAATTTCGAAAATCGATCTCGCCCCCCACTCTCAAATCCCAAATAAAAAGCAACCACGCCTGAAATGAAAAAAAATTGAAACAGCGTGTACATACGAGAAATACGCGACCAGCCAATTTCGAAGGGTGAAATCGCCATGAATAGCGCGGTCAGGGCCGCGGGGAGCAGCCCGAAAAACCGTTTCGCCACCAGGAAAACCAGTGGAATGCACAAGAAGCCAACAACCGCACTCGGCAATCGCAGGCTGAATTCGTTGACGCCAAAGAGTTGAAAGGAATGGGAAACCAATTTGGAATAAGGCAACGCTCTGGGATACAATTCCCCGGAGGGCAATTTGGGGCTGCCTTCTTCCAGCAAATATTTGCCGGCATAAAGATGGTTGAGTTCGTCGACCCAGATGCTCGGCCCGCCAAGATTGTAAAAGCGCAGGAAGCCGCCAATGGCCAGGCAGCCCAGCAACCAGATCAGAATCCACTTATTGTGGCGATTATTTTGTTTCTCGTCCTTTAGCATCTTCAATCAAACATAGCAGTCGGAAACATGCCCAACAGGTGACATCTTTCTTATTCACGGTTATGAAATTCCCAACGATTCTTTAAGCCGACGCAGATCGACGGCATTGATTTCTTTAGTTAGCCAGAGAAGCAGCAAATATACGCCTCCGACCAAGGCGGCATTCATGATGACATCGATCTTATCGTGATTGAACAAGTTGGAAATCAAAAACACAAAAAATGTCACCCCGGCCAATCTGATCGTTGATAGCGAGAAAATCAGTGTTTTGAATTCAGCCAAAATGTACAATCCGCCCCAAACTGTGCCCATCAAGCCGATGGCTGACGTGGCGATGGCCGCTCCGTACAACCCGTAACGCGGAACGAGAATCGTGTTTAGCGCTGCATCCAAAATCAACAACGAGACGATCATCACAAAACAGGCTTTCATTTGATTTTTTGCAATCATGATCGTATTGATCACCGCCATCATGGTGATGAGCGAAAGTCCCACAATCAAAATGCTCACAATCGGCGCCGCCGTAAGATATTCCTCACCGAAGAACAAATTGATAATACCTTTGGCGTTTATGATGACCACCGTGTTGATGAAAATCAAAAAGATCAGGAGATAACGTAACGAATCTTTGATGAGATCTCTGGTGCGTGTCTCTTGTTGCAGTCGAATCGTGCGCGCCAATGATGGTAATAACACGGCTGAGAGGGCCACGGAAAGTAAGTACGTCAGTTTGGCCAAAACACCCGCCGACACATAGTGCCCGACGCTGGCGCCGGAGAGGTAGTACTTTACGAACCAAAGATCGATTGAAAAAAACAGATTCAGACCAACAAAATAAAAGACATTTTGAATGACAAAAGAAAGATAAGATTGAGGCTCTGGTTCGGCGTCTGTTTTAGCTATTCGGGAAAACGCCAAAGCCAGAATCAGCGCCAATATGGAACCGATGATGTTGCCAATCAAGGCTCCCGTAATGGAAAATCCCAGCCAAACCAAGCCGAGAATCGCTGCTAATTTAGAGAGCGAATACGTGATGCCGAGAATGGTGTAATGCACAAAACGGTGCAGACCATTTTGAACACCCAGAAAATATTTGTACAGCCCGTAAATGACGATATCGATGCCCGCGATCCGCAAATAAAACGTCAGATTGGAATCGCCGAAAATTTTCGAGATGACCGGCGCAATCAGCCAGAATGCACCAAAAACAGCAACCGCGTAAGCAATTTGCCACGGCAGCGTTTTTGAAATTAACTTTGACATGGCTTCAGGATTCTCGCCGCCGTATTTTTGAATGGCCTCCGGAATCCCGGTGATGACAAACAATTCGACAATCACCAGAATGGACATGATGAGTCCGAAGGTGCCATAGTCGATAGGCTGCAGCAGTCTGGCTAACCCCGAATTTATCAAAAAGCCAGATAGTAAAAATATTATCTGGCTGATCATTAGCAAGATTGTGGCGCGCGACACCATACGCAAAT
>JABAHS010104540.1_pt4 | contig 40932 bp, 37 predicted proteins | sample 7062111 | NCBI WGS metagenome assembly JABAHS01 (sample SAMN14534600, study PRJNA622989) | marine sediment metagenome | biome: marine biome [ENVO:00000428]; feature: marine pelagic biome [ENVO:01000023]; material: deep marine sediment [ENVO:00002113]; isolation source: pool of 4 deep marine... | reverse complement strand
GGCCAGGAGCAGCGAGGCCAGGGCCAGGTGCAGGACCACCGTGCTCGTGGGCAGCTCGAGCCAAACCGTGATCGCGCCGACCAGCACCTGGACGATGAGCAGGACGACAGCGATCAGCCCCAGCCCGTACAGCCGGCGCCGGACGAATTCGCCGGCCCGGCGATGCACGAAGCCGTAACCGGCGACAACGAAGACCAGCGCGCTGACCAGCAGGGCGGCCAACCGGTGACCGTACTCGATCAGCGTCTCGAAGTCCATGGGCGGGATGAGCTGGCCGTTGCAGAGGGGCCAATCGTCGCCGCACCCCATCCCCGATCCGGTGATCCGGACCACGCCGCCGAACACGATCAGCGCGTAGGTGAAAAACGCTGCCAGGAACGCGAGCCAGGCGTATCGCTTGAGAGGCTTCAGGGCATCGGCGTACGGGTTCTCGTCCATCCTTCTCTCCAGCTTCCTGTTGGGTGGTTGGGCCCCGGCAATATGGGGAGAGATGAGGAGCGAGGGAATCGCCCGGACGGATCTTGACCCTCGTCCTCGTATTCGGTGTCGTTGCCGTTGTCGTGCTCCGGCACGAGGCGGTGTGCTCCGAGCACGATAACGATCACGAGCAGGAGTGAAAGCCTCTGTTGACATAAATATGATTTATTGATACAGATATCTGTATGAGGACCACACTGAATCTCGATGACGATCTGATGCGGGATGCCAAGCAACATGCGGCCATGACCGGTCGAACGCTGACGGCTCTGATCGAGACGGCCCTCCGCGAGCTGCTGTGGCGCGAGAAACGGGAAGAGCGGGACTATCGCCTCCGCTGGGTCACGGTGGAAGGCGGCGTCCAGTCGGGCGTCGACCTCACCGACCGTGACGCGCTGCTGGAGCGGATGGAGGGGGAGCCCGAGTGATCGCGGTGGACACGAACGTCCTGGTCGTCGCCCATCGTTCGGGGTTGGGCGGGCACGAGCGGGCGCTGGCGTGGCTGCGTAGCCTGGCGGAGGGGAACGTCCCCTGGGGGATCCCGGTCTTCTGCCTGGGCGAGTTCGTCCGGGTGGTCACGCACCCCCGGGTCCTCGACCCGCCGTCGTCGCTGGACGCGGCGCTGGAGGCGCTGAGCGGTCTGCTGGAGAGCCCGACGCTGCGGCTGCTGAGCCCCGGCCCGAATTACGCCCCGTTGTTCGCCCAGGCGGTCCGGGCGGCGGACGCCCGGGGGAATCTGGCGTTCGACGCGCAGATCGCGGCGGTCTGCCGCGAGCACGGTGCCGGCCGGCTGCTCACCCTCGATTGGGACTTCGCCCGTTTCCCCGGCCTCCGAATCGTCGGCCTCGGCGACCCTCCCTCCCCGTAATAGCCCTCGCCCAACCGCTCGTACTCGTACCCCTACTGGTGATCGTACTAGAGGTCAGTTGAGAATTGGCTATTGAATGTTCAACCCTCAGGCCTCAATTCTCAACGTGAAGTTTCAATGTTCATATTCAATCATCAATTTTCAACAGACGATCACGAGTACGATAAAGAGTAGGAGTCGGAGTACGAATGGGGGCAAGACAGGGGAGGGGGAGCGGGATACATTTGATGGTCTATGGCTGACAGGGAGACGAACAAGAAGCTGGCGGTGCCGCCGATCCAGGTGCCGATATTCGTTTTCCGGCGCCTGTGGCCCCGGCTGAGGCCGCACCGCTGGGCGCTGGCCGCGGCGACCCTCTTCCTGCTCCTCAGCGGCTCGATCGGGCTCGCCTTCCCGCTGGTGGTCCGCCACCTGATGGACGCCGCGTTCGTGGTGATGGACCGATCGCTCCTCAACCGGATCGCGCTGATCCTGCTGGGGCTGTTCACGCTGCAGGCGCTCTTCAACTTCTGTCAGGTCTACCTGCTGGGAGCCACGGGCGAGAAGATCGTCGCCGGGCTGCGGAAGGACCTGTTCGACCACCTGCTGACCCTGTCGCCCGACTTCTTCACCGAGCGGACGACAGGCGAGCTGACCAGCCGGCTCACATCGGACGTCGTGCGGCTGCAGGGCGTCCTGTCGTACCAGATCTCGGAGCTGCTGCGGCAGACCCTCTACCTGTTCGGCGCCCTGACGCTGCTGACCGTGATGCACCGCCAGCTGACGTTCACCACTCTGGCGGTGGCGCCGGCGGTGGTCTTCTTCGCCTTCGTGTTCGGCCGGCGGCTGCGGCGCGCGAGCACGGAGGTGCAGGACAAGATCGCCGAGGCGAACACGGTGGCGGAGGAGTCGATCGTGCAGATCCGCACGGTGCAGAGCTTCGTGCGGGAGCCGACGGAACGGGGTCGTTACGGCGCGGGGATCGACGCGGCGCTGAAGGCGGCGCTGAATCGAGCCCTGACCCGGGGCGTCTTCTTCGGCGCCATCACGTTCGTCACCTTCGGCGGCATCGTCGCGGTGCTGTGGCAGGGCGGCCGCATGGTGCTGGAGGGCGCCATCACCGGCGGCCAGCTCGTCTCCTTCCTGCTCTACGCGGTGATGGTGGCGGCGGCGATCACGTCGCTGGCCTCGCTCTGGGGCGGCTACCAGGAAGCGCAGGGCTCGGCGGAGCGGGTGTTCGAGCTGCTGGGCCAGCGGGGCACGGTGAGCGAGCCGCGGCACCCCCGGCCGTTGCCCCGGCCCGGCGGCTGGCCGCTCCGCTTCGACGACGTCTGGTTCCGCTACGGCGAAGGGCTGCCGTGGGCGCTGCGGGAGATCGAGCTCGAGATCCTGCCGGGCGAGGTGGTGGCGCTGGTCGGCCCCAGCGGCGCCGGGAAATCGACGCTGGCCGGGCTGGTGCCCCGGTTCTGGGACCCCACCCGGGGGGCGCTCAGCCTGGGCGGCATCGATCTGCGGCAGCTGTCGCTGCGGGAGCTGCGCGGTGCGATCGGGATCGTCCCGCAGGAGCCGATGCTGTTCGGCACGACGATCGCCGAGAACATCGGCTACGGCCGGGACGGGGCGACGCGGCAGCAGATCGAGGCGGTGGCGGCGGCGGCGCACGCGGCGGAGTTCATCGAGCGTGCGCCCGAAGGATACGAGTCGCGGGTCGGCGAGCGCGGGGTGAAGCTGTCGGTGGGCCAGAGGCAACGAATCGCCATCGCCCGGGTATTACTCAAGGACCCAGAGATCCTCATCCTGGACGAAGCCACCAGCAGCTTGGACACCGAGAGCGAGCGGCTGGTGGAGCAGGCGTTCGAGGAGCTGATGGAAGGACGGACCACGCTCATCATCGCGCACCGGCTCAGCACGGTGCAGCGGGCCGACCGGGTGCTGGTGCTGGACGCCGGCCGTATGGTGGAGGTGGGGACGCACGGGGAGCTGCTGGCGCTGGGCGGGCTGTACGCCAGGCTGTATGCCCGGCAGTTCCGGGATGACGAAGCGATGCGCTCGGTGTTGGGCTGACGTGTGATGGTACAATCTCAACGTTGTAATGACCAGACGCCATCAGCAGTTTGCCAACGATCAATCGTTAACCGCACATGTGCGTTGGTCGTTGAGGATTGTTCGATGAGTATCGAGATTGAAGGGGTTGCGTGGTTGTCATTGTCACATAATCGGCGGAACAAGAGAAACACTGACGATACATGAACGATAGGCAAAAGGATCAGAAGAGCGGGCCCACCAAGCCTCGCGGTCCCCGAGGACCCGCCAAGGATGGACCTCCCGGCGATCCGATGCGGCGCCGGATGGGGATCAACGCCGCCTGGGTCGTCGTGGCGCTGCTGCTACTCGTGGCGCTCAACTACATCGCGTCCGACGAGGGCGGCGAGAAGATCAGCTACAGCGAGTTGAAGGCGAAGATCGAGGCGGGCCAGGTCCAGAAGGTCACGGTAGGCGAGAGCAACATCGTGGCGGAGCCCACGCAGGCGGCGCGAGACGCGGGAGCGCCGGAGGCGTGGACGGCCACACCGGTCGACGATCCCAAGCTGATCGAGCTGCTGGAGGAGAAGGGGATCGAGTACGACGGCAGCACGTCGAGCAACTGGGGGTGGATGCTCGGCTTCATTCTGCCGTTCGGCCTGTTGATCGTCTTCTGGCTCTTCATGCTTCGCCGCATGAACCCGACGCAGAGCGTGATGACGTTCGGCAAGTCGCAGGCGCGCCTGCAGGCCGAGGGTGACACCGGTGTCACGTTCGACGACGTGGCGGGGGTCGACGAATCGGAGGAGGAGTTGCAGGAGGTCGTCGGGTACCTGAAGAAACCGGAGAAGTTCGTGCGGCTGGGTGCCAAGATCCCGAAAGGGATCCTGCTGGTCGGGCCGCCCGGCACCGGCAAGACCCTCCTGGCCCGGGCCATGGCGGGCGAGGCGGGCGTGCCGTTCTTCAACCTGTCGGGCTCCGAGTTCGTCGAGATGTTCGTCGGGGTGGGGGCCGCCCGGGTCCGGGACCTGTTCGCTCAAGCGAAAGAGAAGGCGCCCTGCATCATCTTCGTGGACGAGCTCGACGCGCTGGCCAAGGCCCGCGGGCTGGGCGGTCCGGTGGGCGGCCACGACGAGCGGGAGCAGACGCTCAACCAGCTGCTGGTGGAGATGGATGGGTTCGACCCGCGGGTCGGCGTGATCATCATGGCGGCGACCAACCGTCCCGAGCTCCTCGATCCGGCGCTGCTGCGGCCGGGCCGGTTCGACCGTCACGTGCTGGTCGATCGGCCGGACAAGAACGGCCGCCACGAGATCCTCAAGGTGCACGCCAAGGACATCAAGCTGGCGGCGGACGTCGATCTGGAGGTCGTGGCGCAGCGCACCCCTGGCTTCGTGGGCGCCGACCTGGCCAACCTGCTGAACGAGGCGGCGTTGCTGGCGGCTCGCCGCGGCGGCGACGACGTGACGCTGAAGGACATCGATCGGGCCACCGATCGGATCGTGGCCGGCCTGGAGAAAAAGAACCGGCTGATCAACGAAGACGAGAAGCGGATCGTCGCCTTCCACGAGGCGGGCCACGCGTTGGTGGCGCACTGCGTCGACCACGCCGACCCGGTCCACAAGATCTCGATCATCCCCCGGGGCATCGGCGCCCTGGGCTACACGCAGCAGCTGCCCACCGAGGACCGCTACCTGCTCACCCGGGCCGAGCTTCTCGACCGGGTGGCCGTCCTGCTCGGTGGTCGCGTGGCGGAAGAGATCATCTTCGGCGAGATCTCGACCGGGGCGCAGAACGATCTGAGCCGGGTCACCGACATCGCCCGCCGCATGGTGATGGAGTACGGGATGAGCGACGCGCTGGGACCCATCACCTACGAGAACCGGCAGCAGACCATGCTGGGTTTGCGGCAGACGATTACCGGCGAGCAGGACCAGCACAGCGAGGAGACGCTGGAGCAGATCGACCGAGAGGTCCGCCGCATCGTCGACGAGGCGCGCGATCGGGTGCGGGAGCTGCTGACCCGGGAGCGCGAGTCGCTGGAAGCGGTGGCCCGGCGCCTGCTCGAGAAGGAGGTCATCGAGGCGGATGAGTTGCGCGAGATCGTGGAGGAGTGTCGTGCGCCGGAGGGGCGGAAGGTGAAGGAATCGGTGGGGCAGTAGATGGAAATTGGGAATTGGATCGTTGAATGGTCGATCATCAATGATCAATTACCAAGGTGAAGGTTCAATGATCACATTCAATTTTCGATTTTCAACTATCTTGAGATGAAAGTCACCGAGATCTTCTTGTCGATACAAGGAGAGTCGGGTTGGGCGGGCTATCCGTGTGTCTTCGTGCGGGCGACGGGCTGTCATCTGCGTTGCGTGTGGTGTGATACCGATTACGCGTTCTTCGGCGGCCGCGAGATGTCGGTGAACGAGATCGTCGAAGAGATCGAACGCCTGGGGCGCGGCTGTCGGCTGGCGGAGATCACCGGCGGCGAGCCGCTGCTGCAAAAGGACGTGGTAGAGCTGGCGGAGGCCCTGCTGGAGCGCGGCTACACGGTGCTGTGCGAGACCAGCGGCAGCCTGGACATCGATGCGCTACCCGCCGCCGTCGTCAAGATCATGGACCTCAAGTGCCCCGGCTCCGGAGAGGCCGATCGAAACCTGTGGGAGAACCTGGAGAAACTGAGCGAGCGGGACGAGGTGAAGTTCGTGATCGCCGGTCGCGAGGACTACGAGTGGGCGTTGGAGGTGATAGAGGAGCGGGGGCTCGCGGGCCGCCGGCTGCTCTTCGCGCCCGTGCACGGGACCCTCGAGCCCCGGCAGTTGGCCGAGTGGATGCTGACCGACAACGTGCCGGCCCGGCTGCAACTCCAGCTCCACAAGAGTATCTGGAGTCCAGAGGAGGTGGGGGTCTGAAGATGGAGGTCGAGCTCAACCGGAAGTACAACTTCGCCGCCGCTCACCACCTGCCGAAAGCGCCGGAAGGCCACAAGTGCCGGCGGCTGCACGGCCACTCGTATCGGGTCGAGGTCGGGGTGCGCGGCCCGGTGAACCCGGAGACCGGGTGGCTGATCGATTACGGCGCGATCGACACGGCGGTGAAGCCGGTGATCGCTCGGCTCGATCATCGTACGCTGAACGACGTACCCGGCCTCGAAAACGCGACCAGCGAGCATCTCTGCCGCTGGCTCTGGGAAAAGCTGGAGGGCGCTCTTCCCCAGCTCCACCGGGTCTCGGTGGCGGAGACATGCGCGGCGGCGTGCCATTACTATGGTGAGCGGTAGTGGGTCGTGAGTAGCGGGTGGGGAGTCGCGGCGCCCACCACCCTACACCCTACTGGCTTTGAAGGATAGCTTTTCGGAATGACCATGGATCTTGTTCTCGTTGCTAAGATCGCCGGAGCGGTTTTCGTCTTCGTGTTGGGCCTCTGGATCGGCTTCGGCATGCCGTGGACCGGGCGCCCCAAGGATGCGCGGCAGTGGCACGCCGAGGATCGGCTGCGGGCCACGTGGATCAACCGGCTGTTCTTCCGGGGCGGCCCGCCGAGCCGCGGCTGGGATACCGGCCGGCTGCTGGTCCCGAAGAGAGAGGGCGAGGAGTCGGAGGAAGAGAAGCGCCCGGTCGTACGGCTGCGACGGTAGCGACGTCGCGGTCAGCTCTCCGCCGTAGACTTCGAAGTCATTCCGGTATGGACCTCACCTGCAGAGACCGCAGCCTGCTCAGGGCGGCGGCGAGCTCGTGGATACGGAAGGCCGCGTAGTCGCCGGACTCGCGCCGGTCGATGACGCCGAGCCCTCGCTCGCGAATCTCACCCATCAGTCGTTCCAGCGCGCCGCGCACCGTTCGGTCGCCATCCAGGTGGCGTTCGGCGGCGTGGACCAGGGCCCGTGCGATGGCCCGGACCTGAGCCTCCTCCACCAGCTGTTCGAGGGCGGAGAGGTCGAGCTCCTGGGTGCCGAACAGCACCCGGGTGGGCGTCTGGATCTTGATGGAGACGGGCTTCTTGCCCTTGCGCGCGTCGACGCTGGCCGGGTCGGGGGCGCGGCGGCGGAGCGGGGACCAGTCGCCGCCCTCGTGGACGCGCTCGGTCTCGATGCGACGGCCGATGTCGGTCGCCTGCTCGGTGAGGTCGGCGGGCAGGTATCGCCGCATCCCGATGACGGTGTCGGCGACGTCGAAGTAGTCGCCGGCGCCGCCGACGACCAGGACGGTGGAGACGCCGAGCTCGCGGTGCATCTGGCGGGCGCGATCGATGAACGGGGTGATCGGCTCGTCGTCGTCGTGGATCAGCGCCTGCATGCGTGCGTCGCGGATCATGAAGTTGGTGGCGCTGGTGTCCTCGTCGATGAGCAGACAGGTGGCGCCCACCTCCAGCGCCTCGGCGATCGCCGCCGCCTGGCTGGTGGAGCCGCTGGCGTTGGCGGTGGAGAAGTGGGCCGTGTCTTCGCCCAGCGGCAGCCCGGTGATGAAGTTCGAGATGTCCACGCCGGCCACCGACCGGCCGTCTTCGGCGCGGATCTTTACCGCGTCCGGGACGGTGACGGCCAGCTCGCGGCCGTCACCCTCGATGTGATCGTAGATCCCGGTCTCGATGGCGCGGAGCAGAGTCGATTTGCCGTGGTAGCCGCCACCGACGATCAGCGTGATCCCTTCCGGAATTCCCAGCCCGGTAACGGTGCCCCGGTTCGGCGCCTCCAGGCTGACCCGGAGCCGCTCCGGTGCCTCGAAGACCACCGCTCGGTCGGCCGCCAACGGCCGGTCGTCGACGCCGCTGCGGCGCGGGAGGATCGCCCCGTCCGGAACGAAGGCCACCAGCCCCCGCTCTCCGAGCGCGTCGCGGAGCGCGGCGGAGTCCTGGACCAGGTCGGCGTGCCGGCGCATGGCGTCCAGCTCGCCGGTGGCTGGCGCCAGGACGCGCCGCAGCGCCTGGGGGATGGCCGAAGTCAGCATCTCGTCGGCCTGGCGACCGAGCACCCGGCGGCCCCGGGCCGGCAGCCCGGCGACGAAGCGGGCCGTCACGGTCCCGTCGTGGCCGATGGCCAGGCTGGTCCGCTCCAGGACACACTGCCGGGGCCGCAGGATGCGGACGACCCCGCTCTTGCCCGAGCCCCGGTTGCGGCTGGCCGCGGCCAGCTCGCCGGCGAGTCGGCGGTTGAGGAAGTCGGCGGCGGCGCGCTTGCGCACGGGCGGACCCAACAGATCGGACGGTATCCCGGCCACGTCGGCGGCGAAAACGGCGCGCAAGCGGCTGGGAGCGGCGAACGGGTCACCCTGCACGTGGTCGATGTGCAGCACGAAGTCGTCGAGGTCGTAGCTGCCTTTGACGCTCTTGTAGGCGCCGTAACCTTTGCCATCGATGGCGGTCAGGCTCTTGCTCAGCTCGTCTGAGGTCTTCATTCGTTAGGGGTTGCTCGGTAGATTCGATCGTTTTTTCTTGCGCCGTTTGTTTTGGCTGCCCAAACGAGCGGCCGGACTAATTGCTGTGCCGCGAGTCTCGGCGGCGCAAGTACCCCCGGAGTGGGGTTCTGCGATGGAAGGGATATTGGCCGGGCCAGTGGGCCCGCTGCTCATCTTTCTGCTGCGCATCTGCGACGTGTCGATCGCCACGGTCCGGATGATCAGCGCGGTACGCGGCCGCAAGCTGGTGGCTACGGCGTTGGGTTTCGTCGAGATCCTGATCTGGGTCGTGGTCGTGGGGACCGTGATCCGGAACCTTGATTCGCCGGCACTGGTGGTGAGTTACGCGGCAGGCTTCGCCGCCGGAACGTTCGTGGGGATGACGATCGAGGAGAAGCTGGCTCTGGGGCTGGCGGAGGTGCGGGTCATCTCCCGGGCCGGAGTCGAGATCGCGGAGGCGCTGCGCGGTCTGGGGTTCGGGGTCACGGAAATGATGGGACAGGGGAAGGAAGGGCCGGTGGAGATCATCAGCACGATCGTGCAGCGACGTCGGGTGGCGGAGCTTCGCAAGGAGGTCAGCCGCTGGGACGACGAGGCCTTCGTGGTGATCGAGGAGCCCCGGTCGATCGAGCGCGGCTGGCTGCTGAGCCGCAGGCGGAAATGAGCACGGTACCGAGTCCGACGGCTCAGGACCTCCGGTCGCGAAGGGTGCGGCGGATCCTCGTCTGGATCTTCGTCGCCAACGCGCTGCTGGTGGCGGTGAAGATCGGCGTGGGCGTGGCCACCGGCTCGCTCTCGGTGCTGGGCGACGCGGCCCATTCGGGGACCGACGCGCTGAACAACCTGGTGGCGCTCGTCGCCATCTATTTCGCCGCGATACCACCGGACGAGCGCCACCCGTACGGGCACGGCAAGTTCGAGACGTTGGGCGCCTTCATCATCGCCGGCTTCCTGTCGGTGACCTGCTACGAGATTCTGAAGACCGCCATCGCCCGCCTGTTGCGCGACGCGCCACCGCCGGACGCGGATCCGATGATGCTCCTGGTCCTGGCGGCGACCGTGCCGGTGAACGTGGCGATCGCGTTCTACGAGCGTCGCCGCGGGAAGGAGCTGGACAGCGAGCTGCTGCTGGCGGACGCGCGACACACCAGCTCCGACGTCTGGGTGACGCTGTCGGTGCTGGGCGGCCTCGGCCTGGTGCGACTGGGCCTCGCCCAGGCGGATGCCCTGCTGGCGATCCTGGTGGCCGTCGTCGTCGCCTACAGCGGCTGGCAGATCATCCGGATGACCGTGCCGGTGCTGGTGGACGAGCGGGTGGTCGATCCGCAGCGGGTGCAGGAGGTGGCCGCCTCGGTGGATGGGGTGGAAGGTGTGACCCAGGTTCGATCGCGCGGTCGACCCGGTGAAGGCTTCGCGGAGCTGACTGTTCACGTGCGGCCGGCGACGCACGTTCGCGAGGCGCACACCATCGCCGACGAGGTCGAGCGCACGCTGACCGAAGAGCTCGATCTCCGTGACGTGGTGGTGCACGTGGAGCCGACGGAACTCCATTAGAGGCGGTAAGCGGTAGTGCGTAGTGGGTCGTGGGATTGGGAACCCATTACCCACTACCCACTACCCACTACCCACTACTAGCTCTCCTCGACGGCCCACACGCAGCGCTCATGCCCATACCGGTGACACTCGGTATGGGTCACCCGGGCCGGGCCCAGGCCGCTCCGCTCGACCAGCTCGCCGACCATCGACTCGTACAGTTTACAGGCGGCCCCGTACTCGCCGACCCGGGCGGTGATGGGCTCGACGGCGTGCAGCTCCAGGGGCTTGGCCTGGACCGACGAGTCGGTGGCGATGAGGAAGTCGTCCCGGGCCGCCTGGATCGAACGCCGCGCGGCGCGTCGGCGCAGCGAGCGGGGCAACCGGCGAACGACGCGACGGAGCGCGCCGGGGATTCCGGAGAAATGGTATCCCGCCAGTCGGCGTCCGGCGGCGGTGAGTACTTCGCCGGCGTCGGGTCGACGCGAGATCAGCTTCAACAGCGACTCGAGCTGGCCGAGCTCGCTGCGACCGCGGCCACGGGCGAGCCGGCGGAACTGGCGGATCTGTTCCTCGATCACGCCGGAGAGCCCCAGCCGGGTGGGGAAGAACGAGCTGAAGTCCTCTTCGGGCAGCACTTCGGGCGGCGTGTCTTGATGCTGCAGGGCCTGGAGCAGCGCGAGGGGGAGACGGGCGTCGACCTGGGCCTCCGAGCCGTTCATGGCGCTAACCCGAGACGATCGAGACGGCGATCGTGATGATCACGATTCCCATCCAGTTGAGCCAGAAGCCCGCGCGGCTCATCTGAGCGGGCTGGATGTAGCCCGTTCCGAAGACGATGGCGTTGGGCGGTGTCGCCACGGGCAGCATGAAGGCCATCGAGGAGCCCATGGCCGCCGCGGTCATCAGGGCGAGGGGCTCGACGCCGACAGCGGGACCGAGGGCCGCCATCACCGGGAGCCCGAGGGTGGCGGTGGCGGTGTTCGACGTGATCTCGGTGACGAAGACGAACGTGGTCGCGACCGACGCGATGATCAGCCAGTCCGGCAGACCGTCGAGCACGGTGAGTTCCGCTCCCAGCCACTCCGTTAACCCCGTGAATCCGAACGCCGCGGCGAGGGACAGCCCGCCGCCGAAGAGGACGAGAATGTCCCACGGTATCCCGGCGGCGTGGCGCCAGTCAAGCACCGTGGTGCGTCGGCCGTCGCGATCGCGGGCCGGCCAGAGGAAGAGAGCCAGGGCGGCGGCGATGGCGATGGTCGAGTCACCGACCTGAGGCAGGAGCGTCTGGATGCCGGGCACGGTCAGACCGCCGATCTCTTTCGGTGCCCGAAAGATCCAGGCGAGCGCGGCGAGGCAGAAGACGACCGCCGTCACGCGCTCCGCCGGGTGCCAGGCGCCCAGCCCGGCCCGCTCTCCTTCGATCACGTCGGCGGCGCCCGGGATGGGACGCCCGGGCAGCTTGAACAGCACGAAGCAGAGGAGGGCCCAGCAGGCGATCAGCATCGCCAGGCTGACCGGCAGGCCGACGGCCATCCAGCGAGCGAAGGAGAGATCGACGGCCAGCAGCTCGTCGGCGAGCCCGGCCAGGATCGCGTTGGGCGGGGTGCCGATGAGTGTGGCGACGCCGCCGATCGAGCCCGCGTAGGCGATGGCGAGCATGAGTGCGGCGCCGAGTTGGGGCGTGTCGTCGGATCTGTTCGGACCCGACCGTGTCATGAGCGTCAGCACGGCGGTGCCGATGGGCATCATCATCAGCGTCGCCGCGGTGTTCGACATCCACATGCTGAGCAGCGCGCAGGCCAGCATGAAGCCGGCGACGAGCCGGCGGGGGGATGTGCCGGTGCGGGCGACAACGGCGAGCGCGATGCGCCGGTGGAGCTGCCAGCGCTGCATCGAGGCGGCGATGAAGAAGCCGCCCATGAAGAGGAAGATCACCGGGTTCGCGTAGGGTGCGGCGGCGTCCCCGGGTCCGGCGATACCGAGAGCCGGCACGAGAGCCAGGGGAAGGAGCGCGGTCACCGCCAGGGGGACCGCCACGGTGAGCCACCAGGCCGCCATCCAGCCGGCGAGGGCCAGGGTGGCCTGAGCCTCCGGCGACACGCCATCCGGACGGGGCATGAGGATCAGAACCAGGAACAGGGCCGGTCCGGCGATGAGGCGTACGGTGTGGTAAACGGGCTGACGGTCGTCGTTGCGTGTCTCTGGCATCGACCCGAGAATAAGGCCGCCCGGCGCCGGGGCAAGCGGTGTCTGATCTGAATCGAAACGACGAACACAGGACGGGTAGCCCGTGCCAGAAGCCGTGCTCGCCATCAGCGCGGCGGCGGCGGTCGCCGCCGCCGGCTGGAAGCTCGGAGCGTTGGACCGCGACGGCGCCATCGCCGCCACGGCGGTGGGTGGCTGCGTCCTCGGGTTCGGCGGTTGGGGCCCCGCGGTGCTCCTGGTCCTGTTCTTCGTCAGCGCCAGTGGGCTGTCGGCGCTGCCGGGCGGCAAGGGCCCGAAATCACGCGGCCATCGGAACGCCAGGCAGGTGCTGGCCAACGGCTCGGCCGCCGCGCTGGCGGCGGTCGCGACCGGCGCCTGGAACGGTTGGGCGCTGGCTCTGGCCGGCGCGCTGGCCGCCGCGACAGCCGATACTTGGGCCACCGAGATCGGCGTGCGGTCCGGTGCTACCCCCCGGTCGATCCTCACCCTCGAGCCCCGGCGGGCGGGAACCTCGGGGGCGGTGTCGTGGCCGGGCACCCTGGCGTCCGCCGCCGGTGCCGCGGCCATCGGCGCCGTCTCCGCCTGGCTGATCCCCGAGATCGGCATCGCCGGAGGGGCGGCGGTGGCGGCGGCGGGCGTGGCCGGCTCGCTGGTCGACTCGCTTCTGGGGGCTAGCCTACAGGCAGTCTACCGCTGCCCCGCCTGCGGCGCGACCCCCGAAGTCTCCAATCATCTCGGCTGTCCAGCCCGGGCCCGGCGCACTGCGGGCGTTCCGGGGCTGGACAACGACGCCGTGAACTGGCTGGCGACCGTCGTGGGGGCGCTCGGCACGTGGGGGTTGGGTCGGCTGTGAAGATTTGACCATTTCGAGCCAAATCCGCCATGCTTGACCCGTCCCTATGATCGGTGTTTCTTTAAAAGCTGACCGTTAGTCGGATGCCCGCCGAAACAACTGCAGGAGCGAATCGGAGGCCGGATGCCACCGTCCCCCCGACGGGCTCGTGAAGCCGTCTTCAGCAAAGCCGCGGAGGCTCTGAAGGAGGACACCGCCGAGTTGGCGGAGCGGTGGGCCCAGGCATTCGAGCGCCGTGTGGCCGAGCGCGGGGAGCCGTTCCCAACCGACGGACTCGAAGCGGACGTCGAGGCTCTGGTCCGTGGAATCTCCGAGGTTTTGGGGGAGCCGTGGGCGTACCGCAGCTTCCTGGGCGAGGGCGAGCATCAGCAGATCGGCAGGGGTATCGCCGAGAAGCACGTCCAGGCGGGCGGCACGCTGACCAGCGCGCTGGAAGCGTACATGCGGCTGCGGCAGCGGCTGATCCTGGCGTCGCGCGAGCGGTTCCGTGACAGCGATCGGCCGTTCTTCGATCTGATGACGCGGCTCAACCGCTGCATCGATCGGGTCCTGTTCGCCATCGCCGAGGGCTATTTCAGCGCCTTCCAGGCGGAGATCGAGAAGCAGGCGATCACCGACCCGCTGACCGGTCTGGGCAACTCCCGGCGCTTCCGCGAGGCCCTGTCGGCGGAGCTCAAGCGGAGCGACCGAACCGGACGCCCCTTCTCGGTGGTCTTCGTCGACGTCGACAACTTCAAGGACATCAACGACACGCTGGGGCACGTGGAGGCGGACTACACGCTCACCGCCATTGGCCGCACCCTGGTCACCCACCTGCGTGGCAGCGACCTGGTCTGCCGCTGGGGCGGCGACGAGTTCATCATTTTGCTCCCGGAGACCGAGCGGGCGGAGGCGGTCGGGCTGGCCGAACGGCTTCGGGCCGAGGTGGCCGACTGCGAGAAATGCGCCGGGGCGACGATCTCGCTGGGCGTCGCCTGCTTCCCGCAGGACGGGAAAGACTACGACGGCCTGGTGGCCAAGGCCGACCGCGCCCTGTACGCGTCCAAACACGCGGGCAAGAACATGGTGACGCAGAGCACCTCGGGCGATTAGATCAGGAACGAGACGTACATCGCGGGGTGAGCCGGGGCCCGAAAGATTTTGCCGGGGCTTTTTGTATTGGGAATCTCGATTCCCGATCTCGGAATCCCATCACCCACCGAGGCTCGACGGTTCCACCATCTCGAAGTCGATCCCTTCCTGTGACAGCATGGCGTTGATCACCGACTGGACGCGGAGCAGGAAGCTATAGCCGTAGTGGGTGGTCGGCACCTCCTCGCGGTAAGTGCGGGGCCGCACCCGCGCCAGCTCCGGGTTGGGCTGGTAATAGGCCCAGGCGACCAGGGCGTTTTCCAGCTCCTCGTCCGTCTCCGGATCCACCCACGCTCCCGCTCCGTAGTACAGCAGAACGGTGCGCTCGTTGACCGGCAGGTTCGCCGCCTGCCGGGTGGGATCCCAGATAGCCATATCCAGCCATTGGGTTTCCACGATCCCGTCCTCGGGAACGACCTGGTACGTGGGGATGCCCTGTGACGAAAGGGCCTGAGCGATCACCCCGACCAGCTGCTCAAGCGTCGCCCCCTCGAATGTCATTACGATCGGGTTCTCGGCGTCCTCGGGTACCGGCACGTTCCGTGGCATCGAGATGCCGCTCCTGGACGCGCTGCCGCAGGCCGACAGGTCGGCCGCCACGGCCGCCAGCGTCATGAACAGGACCACCTTGCGCATATGCTCTCTCCATGGATGAGATGTCTCGGGCTGTCAGCATGAAGTCCGGCGTCGGCATTGTATGCGGGGTGGATGAGGAACGCCAGTAGGAAAGAGCACGGAGAAGGCGGGCTCTGGCTCCGGCCATTGCGGAATGCGTGATATCCCGCCATAGTGTGGACGTTAGAATCAACCCTGAGAATCGCCGTGCCGGTTTAGCCCCCTTTGTGACAATCTGCCTCCGACGTGGCCGTTCGGCTTACCGCGGGCGGGGAGTCGAAGGCCTTGCATTTGAACAACTTAGACGCTCGGCGGTCGGCGGCCCAAAAGATGCACCAAGTGCCGCTCGGAAACTACTGTCCTTTTTGAAGTTCGGTTCCGAACCAGTTTCTCTGGAGGCGCCTGTGAATCACAGAGCTACGCTCCTGCTGCCGCTGGTGGCTGTGCTGGCTGTCTCGCTGGGGGCATGCACCGATGACGAGGTGTTTGTCGAGCGCCCGGCCTTCGACCAGCCGACAGACACGATCAACCGGTTCCTGGGCTACGTCGGTGACCCGGCGGACAAGTTGCCCAGCTGCGGGAACTGCCACGCGACGTTCCTGGGCGAGTGGAGAGGACACCTCCACTCCGTGGCCTGGGCAGGTCTGCAGTCGAGCGACCACGCGGCGGAGTTCTGCGAGGGTTGCCACACGGTGTCCGAGCTGGGCAACCCGGCCGAGGGTGACGCCGGGTGGGTAGCGACCGGGGACGAGCGATATCTGGACGTCCAGTGCGAGTCGTGCCACGGATCGGGATTCGAGCACGTGAACAATCCGTCGGTGGCGACCGCGCCGCTCTGCTCGGTCCTGGCGGACACCGAAGCGACCACCGGTTGTGGCGAGTGTCATGCCGGGACGCACCATCCGTTCGTGGAGCAGTGGAGCGTGTCGGCCCACGGCAACACGTCGTCCTTCGCCCGGGGCCGAGAGGGCTGCGCCGACTGCCACGAGGGTCGGAGGGCGCTGGAGATCAAGTTCTCGGACCGGGGTAATTATCTGGAGAAAGACGGCGCCGAAACCCAGTCGATCTTCTGCGTCGTCTGCCACGACTCGCACGGCAGCGAGTTCGAGCACGAGCTGCGGGCGCCCGTCGATGTGGCGTCAGTCGACCACCTGTGCATCAGGTGCCATGCGAGGCGGGGCACGCCGCCGTCGACCCACGGCGCCCATGGCGCGCAGGGGTTGCTGCTGCTGCAGACCGACATCGGCTGGCTACCGGCGGACTTTGACGGCCCGGAGCCGCCCGCCCACGGCAACCCGGCGATCAACGAGGAGCTCTGTATCACCTGTCACGTGGTCCCGTTCGAAGTCACGGATCCGGCGACGGGAGATTTCGTCTTCCAGTCGGTAGGCCATACCTTCGAGGCGATCCCCTGCCTGGATGCCGAGGGGATACCCACGGCGCCGGGCACAGATTGCGCGCTGGCGGAGCGTGACTTCCGCGCCTGCGCGGGTTGCCATAACAGCGAGTCCGAGGCACGCACCCTGTTCGTCGCGAACCGTGATTCGATCAGCGTGCTGCTGGACCAGCTGTGGGTCGACTCGGACGACGACAACGTGGTGGATCCGACGGATGCCGGGCTCATTCCCATGGTTGTGGCGCGTGCCTTCTCGAACGCCGCCGATACGCTCGATTTCGACAATCGTGATGACGTGATTACCGTCGCCGAGGGTGTTTTTTGGAACGCACAGATTGCTCACACCTCGGAGCGCGACTATTTCGCCGGGGCCATCTTCTACGAGGGGCTGGCCGGTGAAGACGAAAGTGAGCCGCCGGATGGCATCCCGGATGGCATCGAGTATGACACGCACAAGACGAGCGGTGGTGGGGTCCACAACCCGGACTTCGTGAAACAGTTGCTCGAAGCGTCGATTCAGGCGTTGATCGACCGCTACAACTTGACCCCGTAGGCTTGAGCTGGACGCCGGCTCGGTCCGCGCCGTGAACGGTGCGGACCGGGCCGCGGCCCACCGCGTTGCCGGTGAGGTCAGACGTCGAGTGAAACGGCCGTGCCTGCCGCCGATGACAGAATCTCCGGCTCGTCACACCGAGCCAGCTTGGGCGGAGTCCGTTTGCTCGCGGCGTCGCTTTGGGCTGGCCAGATCCTCGTGCCCACCAACTTATCCGGGATCCGGGAGGAAAACGTGAGGCTCACAAGCCTATCTCCGATGCACCGTGTGGCTCGACTCGGGAGCTGGCGAACCGGGGTCGCGTTCCTCGGCGTGACGCTGGCCTGGTGTAGCTGGAGCGCGACCGAGCTGTTCGCACAGCAATGGCGAGCCCGCGTCTCCACACGCGTGCAGTATATCGAGGCTCGTGCGCTCGTCCGCGACAGTGCCCTGGAGTCTACCGTAGGCGGTACGGGCACTCAGCGGACCAAGGGCGACACGATCGTCACCTGCACGTCGGGCGAGACGTACTGCTTCTTCTACCGCTCCGGCGAGGTCGCGAACAGCTCGCCGGCGGTCGTCGATGTCGACCTGAACGTCTTCGGGTTTGGAATCGAGGGGCTGCGTGGTTACGTGAGCACCCGCTTCAGGAACGATTTCTCGGACGCGACGTTCGGAAACGACGAGTTCTGGCCGCGTGGTGACGAGCACTTCGATTTGCTCGCGGGCTACGTCGAGCTCAATCGTCGATCGTTTCGAGCTCGCGTTGGTCGGGACTATCAGGTGAGCGGCCTGGGCTACTATGGATACGACGGTGGCTCGTTCCTCTACCGGTACAGGCCCTGGAACGTAGAGGTCGAGGCCTACGGTGGATGGGGGCTGGCCCGGGGTGTGCCCATTTCGATCACCTCGGACGAGTTCGGCTCGCTGGGCGTGTTCCAGCCGCCGGAGCGGGATTACCTGTTCGGGTTCCGCGGGTCGGTGCGACCGACGGCGAACTCGTCGATCGAGGCGATCTACCAGCGGGAGATCCCGACCGACCGCGATGGCATTACCAGCGAACGGGTGGCCATCGAAGCCGCCTGGTACCCGAGGCGCGAGCTCTCCCTGTTGGCCCATACCGACTTCGACCTGGCCACCGGCCTCTGGGGCAAGGCGGGACTGAACGTCGGCTACTGGGCGAACGACAAGATCTACCTTCAGGGCAGACTCTTCCGTTACCGGCCGGTTTTCAGCCTGCAGACGATCTGGGTGGCCTTCAGCCCGGTGCCTTACACCGGCTGGAATCTGTCGGTGGGGGTGGAGCCGCGCAGCGACGTCTCGCTCAGGCTCTGGGGCGAGCGCCGCTCGTACTCCGATACGGAGGCGGAGATCGGGTTCTTCGCCACCACGGACCGTGACTGGCGGGTCGGCGGCTCGGTGGGTTGGCGGCCGAACGCCTTCAACAGGGTCTGGGACGTAAGTGGAAACTACTGGCTCAACTGGGGGTTCGGCAGCGCGGTCAGCTCGGGCGACCTGCGGATCGGGGTGAGCCCGCGTGACAGGCTATCGGTGGGACTGCGCCTGAGCGCCTCCCAACAACTGGGTGAATTCCGCGTCGGTGAGGGGCGAATCTGGGCCATCGGAGGCGATGCCCGGTGGCGGACCCCGGCCGGGACGATATGGGCTTCGGTGGATCGCTACCGACATGACCGACGCATCGACGGTGACATCGAGGACGACCCGAGCCAGCCGGACTGGACGCAGTGGCGGCTCGCGTTCGGGCTGTCTTACTATCTAGGTTCGGAACCGGGGAGGGTGCCGTGAGCTTCTTCCGTACAACACTAGGGGCGCTGCTGGTTGCCGGGATGCTTGCGGCCGATGCCGGGTACGGCGTGGCTCAGACCGGGGAGACCGCGGCGCCAGAATCCCACGACAGCGAGTGGTGGCGCACTCACGGGAAGGACGCTCAAGCCAACGCACAGCTGTGCGATGTGTGTCACGCTCGCGAGTATTGCACACGCTGCCACGTGAACGAGTATGACGTCCCGGAGATCCAGGGGCTCAGCTCGGATCCGGATGCGGCCGCCTACGTGGCGAGCCGCGAGTGGCCGGCGCCGCCGACCCATACGCCGTTCTTCCTGGAGGGCCATCAAGCGGCGGCGGCCAGCGCCACGGCGAGCTGCAGCGTCTGCCACGTGGTGGAGCAGCAGTGCCAGAGCTGCCATCTGGGTTCGGAGACGCTGGAACGGCCAAGGGATTCGAACGCTCCCGAGCTCTACCACCCGATGAACTTCCTGCAGATACACTCGGCGGCGGCCTGGAACCAGGAAGCGGAGTGCACGAGCTGTCACAATCCAGAGGTGTTTTGCCGCAGCTGCCACACGACCCTGGGTTACGCGTCCCGGGATGGCAGCACCGTGACGGGGTTCCATAACGAGAACCAGAATTTCGTGCTCGGACACGGCCAGGCTGCCAGGCAGGGTCTCGAAGCCTGTGCTTCGTGCCATGCTCAGCAGGACTGTCTGCAATGCCATTCGGCGCGCTTCGGTCGGAGAGTGAACCCGCATGGCCCCGGCTTCGATGCAGAGAAGCTGCGTTCGAAGAATCGGGGTCTCTGCCTGTTCTGTCACTTCTCAGTCCCGGGCGAGCCGTGACGCGAGGGCGTTGACCCGGCGCGAGACCACGACGCCGGCGCGCAGTTGGCGCCGGCGTCGCCGCTTTTAGTCAGAGGCTCGCCGGGCCGTGGCCGGTCGGCGTCGCCGGACGAACTTCTGGTTTTTCAAAAGATCGTTGACCCGGAGACACCCGACCCGTCGGTGCGCGCCCCGGTGGATGAGAGATGTCTTCCGGATAGTCGGCGCGGCGCCTGTGGGAGCGACCGGGGCTTGTGGAGTCGGCCGATCGGGTGGCATGTTTCTAAACGGCCAGCCGTGACGGCGGAAGGTCGGGGAAAAGTACGCCTCTATAGCTTCTTCGAGATGCGAGCGAGGCCCGCGAGGGATTCGATCGTGGGCCGACGGCCGGGAGGGCGGACATGGCGAGCCAACCACGGAGAGGGCCCCTAGCACTTCGGTTGCGTCACACTACAGCTCTGGTGGGCGTTCTGCTCATCGGGTGTCCGTTGCCGGCATTGGGACAGGAGTCCGTCACCACGACTCAGAACCCGCTGCGCGGGGCTCAGATCTTCGGCTCGCGGGGTTGCGTCAATTGCCACGCGGTGGACGGGCTGGGGGGTGACGTGGGGCCCGATCTGGCTCGGAGCTCACGGCACCGCACGATCCAGGAGTTCGCCGCGACGATGTGGAACCACCTCCCCATCATGAGCCAGCGGATGCAGGAGCTCGGGATCGAGCTGGAGGAGTTGAACGCCTCGGAGGCTGCGGATCTGGTGGCGTTCCTGTTCACCATCGGGTACTTCGATCCGCCCGGCGACGTTGCCCGCGGCAAAGAGCTGTTCCGTGAAAAGAAGTGCATCGTCTGCCACCAGATCGGCTCGCGGGGCGGCGTGATCGGGCCGAATCTCGATTTCGTGGGACAGTACGGCTCACCGATTCTGGTCGCTGCCGCGATGTGGAACCATGGCCCGGCGATGGCCGAAGCGATGGAAGCGCGAGGACTCGAACGCCCGACCTTCAGCAGCTCCGAACTCGCCGCCCTGATCTCCTATCTCGAGTCGGTCTCGTCGGAATCCCTCGATGGTGACGTTTACGTTCTTCCAGGCCGCCCCTCCGATGGCCGCGTCATCTTCGTGGAGAAGCGATGCATCGAATGCCATGGCGTCGCCGGACGCGGTGGCGGGATCGGCGGCGACCTGGCTCAGCGCGAACTGCACAGGGGCTTGATGGAATTCGCGGTGGCGATGTGGAACAAGGCGCCGGCGATGATGGGCGCGATGGAGCGCCGCGGTGTGTCGGTACCCCAGGTCGGCGCCGTCGAGATGGCCGACATCGTCGCCTACCTCTACTCCGTCCGCTATTTCGCGGAGTCGGGTAACTCGGCTCGGGGCCGTCGGCACCTGGAGGAAAAGCGCTGTCTGGGCTGTCATTCGCTGGAAGGTCGCGGCGGAGATATCGCCGTCGATTTCTCGCAGTTGACCCACATCGAGTCCTCTGCCGCTCTCATCGCCGCGGTTTGGAACCACTCGATGGTCATGGAAGCCGCCATGGAGGAACGGGAGCTGCCCTGGCCCACCTTCAGCGCCGACGAAATGGCCGATCTCGCCGCCTTCTTCCAGACGGTGGCGGGCACCCGCTGATCGTCTGAAGCGTTCGACACGGATCGACAGCAGTCCGCCGCCCGACTTCTCGAGCCCGCTCCCCCGGCTCGTGACGGAAAGTAGTTATCGTCGTCAGTATACGATCCTTCGTTGTGGCGATATGCCCCATCGAGGGATGCGTCGTCCCAGAGCGATAGGAAATTCGACCGAGGTCTGACCCCTCCCGCCCGCACCCTGCCCCTCAAGGGTTGCGAGTTCAGCCGACCCGAGATGTTGGCATAGCGTGTGCGAAAAGAGGCAGACAGCCCTGTGCCGGCTGGTCGCACTTCCGTCGGGTGTTCATCGGTAACGTTGGGAATCGGGGAAGGTCATGGATCGGACTGGAAGTGGATCACCGTCAGAACCGCCAGGACCCGACGTCTCCGGAAGGGCTGGCGCCCTGACTTTTCGCCGCTGGCACCTGGTGTTTGTCGGTCTGGTGATCGTGGTGGTCGCCGTATCCTCGCTTCTCCTGGCCCAGCGGGTTCCCGCCGTTCCCCAACCCGTCGAATTCAATCACCAGAAGCACACCGAGCAGCTCGGGCTGAACTGTGAGTTCTGTCACAAGTACGTGACGGCTGGCGCACACGCCGGGTTGCCGGACGTCAGGACGTGTTCGATGTGCCACTCGAGGCGGCAGGGAACTTCGGAGGAAGCAGCCCGCGTAACGGAGCTTATCGAGCAGGGTGATTCGCTTCGCTTCAACAAGCTCTTCCGGCTTCCCGATCACGTCTTTTACACCCACCGCAGGCACGTGGGAATCGCCGAGCTCGAGTGCCAGAACTGCCACGGCGCGATCGCGAGCACCAAGCGGCCGCCGAAGAGAGCGCTGGTGAATGTGACGATGGACTTCTGTATGGACTGCCATCGCGAGCAGGGGGCAACGCTCGACTGCAACGCCTGCCATCGCTAGGCGGGGAGAAACGGCTGTGAGCCCTACTCGAAGAGAGTTTCTGGGAACGCTGGGTGCCGCCGGAGCTGTGATCGCGCTCCGAGGCACTCAGGGCGTCTACTGGGCGACCGAAGAGGATGATCGGGGGTGGGCGCCGGGGATCGAGTCACGGCACAAATCGGCCTGTCTCATCTGTCCGGCGCGCTGCGGTATCGAGGGGCGCATCGTGGATGGCCGCCTGGTCCGGATCCAGGGCAGCACGCTGCACCCGATGAGCCGCGGCGGCGTGTGTCCGCACGGTGTCGCCGGGGTCCAGATGCTCTACCACCCCGAGCGGCTCGCCGGTCCCCTGATCCGCACGGGCGACCGCGGCGCGGGCGAGTGGCGGGAGGCGTCTGGAGACGAGGCGCTCGGGATGGTCGTGGATCGTCTGCAGTCGCTGAGGACGGCCGGCCGGAGCGATGCGCTGGCGGTCCTGGCGGGCTATTGCGCCGGCACGATGAACGATCTGTGGAATCAGTTCCTGACGGCTTTCGGTTCGCCGAATTACGTATCCGATGCGTCCGAGGACGGGTCGGAGGCCGTGATGAGCTTGATGCATGGGATTTCGCGTCGCCCGAGCTACGACCTGGAACGGTCGGAGCTGGTGGTCTCGTTCGGGGCGCCGCTGTTCGAGTCGTGGTGGTCGCCGCTTCAGGCCTACGTCGCGTACGGTGGCGTGTCGGATGGAGAGTTCGGGCGGCCGCGGCTCGTTCAGGTCGACACGCGGTTCTCACGAACCGCGTCACAGGCTCAGGAGTGGGTGGGGATCCGGCCGGGCACGCATGCCGTCCTGGCGCTCGGACTGGCTTACGTTCTGATTCGCGACGAGTTGTACGACGCCGACTTCGTGGCGAAGCACGTCTCGGGGTTCGAAAACTACACGGACGAGCAAGGCCGAGTTCGAGAAGGCTATCGGTCGGTGGTCATGCGGGGCTACCGAACCGAGGAGGTCTCGGCAATCACCGGGGTTCCGGTTGAGCGAATCACATCGCTAGCCCGGGCCCTGGCCGAAGCGCAGCCGGCCACTGTCGTCTGCGGCAACGACGTCACGCTGTCGCCTCAAGGACTGTTGGCCGGGATGGCCGTTCACAGCCTCAACGTGCTGCTGGGGAACATCAACCGGCCGGGAGGAATCCTCTTCGGCGAGGATCCGCCGCTTTTGCCCCTCGTCGAACCGACTCTCGACGAAACGGCCCGCGCCGGGTCGGCGCGAACCCCTGCGGCGGGTGAGGGCCACCCGTTCGGCGCGGGCAATCAGGCCCTGCGCTTCGCTGAGGCGGTGGCGGCCGGGGATGAAGGCGACGTTGATACGCTGTTCGTTTACTTCGCCAATCCGCTTTCCTCCTCTTCGCGGCCCGCAGTATGGGAGCGGGCGCTGGAGAAGGTTCCGTTCATCGTCAGCTTCTCGCCTTTCCTGGATGAGACCACGCGATACGCCGATCTGATATTGCCCGATCTGACGGCGTACGAACGCTGGCAGGACGCGCCGGCACCCAGCTCGTATCCGTACATGGCCTGGGGTTTGGCGAGGCCCGTGGTCGAGCCCCACGCGGGCGGCACGAGTACGGGAGAGGCGATACTGAGCGTGGCCCAGCGATTGGGCGGTAGCCTCGCTCAGAGCCTGCCGTACGAAAGCATCGAAGCACTGTTGCAGGAGCGCGCGCGCGGTCTGTTCGGGGCCCGGCGGGGCATGACGTTCGGAAACGAATTCGAGCGCCGACATCTCCGCCAGATGGAGGAGCGCGGGTGGTGGCTGCCCGAGCATAGTGACTTCGACTCCTTCTGGAGTGAACTGGTCGATCGAGGGGGCTGGACCGACCTGTTCCACGACAACACGGACCCTGCAGGAATCTCCTCCAGAGGCGACGGCCGGATCGCCCTGTTCCCGGAGAGGTTGGTCGCCGCGCTGGAAGCGGAGGGGCGGGGGCGGCGGCCGTACGTGACGATCATAGACGAGGAGGTCGCCCCGGAGGGCTATCCGTTGCGGCTGATACCCTACCGCGTTTCCAAGCTCGACTCGGGCTCGCTGGCTCTGGAACGCTGGTTGGCCGAACAACCGACCATCTTCCCCGACGTGCAATGGGTGCCGTGGGTGGAGGTGAATCCCGAGACGTCACACGAGCTCGGGCTCGGCGATGGCACCATGGTGTGGGTGGTGTCGGAGCGAGGGCGCTATCGCGCGCGGCTGAAAGTCTTCCCGGGGACCGCCCGCGAGAACGTCTGCGCCCCCTATGGGCTCAGGCACCCCAATGGCGAAGTGGCCAACCCGCTGCGTTTGCTCGACGGTTCCGGCGACCCGCTCACGGGTCTGCCGGCCTGGTTCACCACATTCGTGCGGCTCGAACGGGCGTAGGGGGCGGAAGATGCCACGCTGGGGAATGGTGATCGACCTCGACCGCTGCACCGGCTGCGCCGCGTGCGAGGTGGCGTGCAAGAGCGAGAACAACATACCGACGGTCTCGGCAGAACAGGCGGACATGGGACGCGCGCTGAGCTGGATGAAAGTGGAAACCGAGCTCGAGGGCGAGTTCCCCGAAACGCGCCTTCTTTTCTTCCCTCGTCCGTGTCTGCACTGTGACAATCCGCCCTGCATCAAGGTGTGTCCAGTGCGTGCGACGTACATCGATGAGGAAGGCATCGTCGGTCAGATCTATGCGCGCTGTATCGGATGTCGCTACTGCGCCAACGCCTGTCCCTACACGGTAAAGTACTTCAACTGGTATGACCCCGAGTGGTCGGAATCGGAGCGTCAGCACCTGAATCCGGATGTGTCGGTCCGTCCAAAAGGTGTAATAGAGAAGTGCACGTTCTGTCATCACCGACTGCAGAAGGCCCGTGAGGACGCGGCCGCCGAAGGGCGCGAGCTGAGGGAGGAAGATTACCAGCCCGCCTGCGCGGAGATCTGTCCCGCTGGAGCGATCACCTTTGGCGACCTCGACAACCCGAACCATCGCGTCCACGAGCTCAAAGAGGACCCGCGGGCATTCCGCGTGATGGAGGACCTGGGGACGGAGCCAAAGGTCTATTACCTCAGGCCGAGGGAGTGAGCATGCGCCCGGAAGTCAAAGAGAAGCTAGCCCGGATGTCACGAGACGAGCGCGTGCTTCTCAAGCCGCTCGTCGAGACCTCGCGTGGCTTCTACATAGTGGCGGCTACCCTTTGCGCGATCACGGCGTGGGGCATCTTCGCCTACTACCTGCAGGTTCGCTACGGGCTTGGACTTACGGGGTTGAATCGCCCTGAGTACTGGGGCATCTACATCATCTGCTTCGTCTTCTTCATCGGGATCAGCCACGCCGGAACCCTGATCTCGGCGATCCTGCGCGTCAGCAAGGCGGAGTGGCGGCGGTCGATCACGCGCTCGGCCGAGCTGATCACCGTCCTGGTCATCGGGTTCGGTGCGATCCAGCCGATCATCGATTTGGGCCGTCCCGATCGGGTGCTCAACGTCATCTTTCATGCCCAGCTCCTTTCGCCCCTGCTCTGGGACGTGATCAGCATCGGCCTGTATTTCGTATCGTGCACGATCTACCTCTACGTGCCGATGCTGCCGGACCTGGCGTTGATTCGCGATTCGGGGATCAAGGCGCCGCGGCTCTACCGGTTCCTGGCCGCCGGCTACCACGACACGCCGGAGCAGCGGGCGCGGCTGGAAAAGGTGATCGGTGTTCTTTCGATCGTCGTGATCCCGATCGCCGTCTCGGTACACACGGTGATCGGTTGGATCTTCGCGATGACGCTGCGACCCATGTGGCACAGCACGATCTTCGGGCCGTACTTCGTCATGGGTGCGATCTACTCGGGGATCGCCGCGATTCTGGTGGCTATGGTGGTCCTCAGGCGTGCGTTCAGCCTCGAGCAGTATTTCAAGGACATCCATTTCGATTACCTGGGTCGGCTCCTGCTGCTCTTCAGTCTGCTGTGGTTCTATTTCACCTTCGCTGAATACCTGACGGCGTTCTATGGCGGGGAGCCATCCGAGCTGCGCACGTTTTGGGCGAAGGTGTCCGGGCCGTTCGCGATTCCGTTCTGGACGATGGTGGCGGGTTGTTTCTTTATCCCGCTGGCGTTGATGTCGCGAAAGTCGATGCGCACACCGAAGGGAACGTTGATCGCGGGGATCGCGGTGATGATCGGTATGTGGCTGGAACGGTTCAACATCGTGGTGCCGACGTCGGTGAACCCGCGTTGGGAGATCGAGTCGATCGGGAGTTATTTGCCGTCCTGGATCGAACTGTCGATCATGGCCGCGACGTTTTCTGGCTTCATCCTGCTCTACATGCTCGCGACCAAGTTCGTACCGATCGTCTCGATATGGGAAATCAAGGAAGGGCGGGAGATATCCGTTCGCGAGGTTTCCGAGCGGGTGGCGGAATACCTGCCCGACGAGCGCGAAGCGCTAGTGCCGGGGAAAGTCCGATGATCCAGCGACGCCGGGTCTCGATATGGGTGTTGTGGGGGGTGCTGCCTCTCACGATCGCTTCTCTGCCGGTTGGGGTGCGCGTGGCTGCGGCGCAGACAGCGCGGTCGTTCGCAGGCGACCCGGTCGCGGGACGGCAGATCTTCGTCAGCCGCGGTTGTGTGCGCTGCCATTCCATCTGGGGGAACGGAGGGACGCTGGGACCCGACTTCGCCGTGGTCGGCGCCGGCCGCAGCCTTCAACAGCTGGCCGGTCTTTTTTGGAATCACACACCTCGCATGATCGAGACCGTCCGACACGAGGAGGTCCGGTGGCCCACGTTCACCGAGGCGGAGCTGGCCGACATCATCAGTTATATCTACTACGTCAAGCTGTTCGATCAGCCGGGTAACCCGGAGGACGGTGAGTGGTGGTTCCGCGAGAAGCGTTGCGTCGAGTGTCACTCGGTTGGCGGACGGGGCGGTCAGGTCGGCGGGGGGCTGGACGGCTACGCGCGCTACATCGGGCCGATCATGCTGGCTCAGGGGATGTGGAACAGCGGGCCCGAGATGCAAGGTGAGCAGGTGTCGCGGGGCATTCCCATGCCCAAGTTCGTGGGACGAGAGTTGGCCGATATCCAGGCGTACATACGGCGTGATTCCGATCTGCGTGAGCGTGAGGCCGTGTTTCTGCAGCCGCCGAACCCCAACCGCGGTCGGGAATTGTTTCTGGAGAAAGGGTGTGTGGCGTGCCACGGGCGGGAAGGGCGCGGGACTCGTTTCGGACCCGACCTTCAGACCGCGACTCAGCGACTCCAGGTCTCCGAGATCGCCGGCGTGTTGTGGAACCACTCCTTCCAGATGGATGCCGCCATTCGGGCGCGTGGGATCGCCTTTCCACGCTTCGAGGGCACGGAGATGGCCGACATCATCGCTTTTCTCTACTACCTGCGCTTCTACGCTGGGGCGGGGGATGTTCAGATCGGAGAGCAGGTCTTCGAGCGCAAGGGTTGCTCGGCCTGTCATGGCGGGGACGCTGCCGTCGGGCCCGATCTGGCTCAGTCCCGCGCGGTGCTGACGCCCTTGGGTTTGGCCACGGCGATGTGGAACCACGCGCCCGCCATGTACGACATGATCCAGCTGGGAGACGTGGAGTGGCCTCTGTTCGAGAACGAGGAGATGCGAGATCTATCGGCCTATCTACAAGCCCTCGCCGAGCAGGGGCAGGCCGACACGCAAGGTAATGAGGAGCGAAGATAAGTGGCGGCGCCAGCCGAAGCTGGCGAGCCATTTGGCATGTTGTTCAGCGTGGTGGTTTTCCCAAACAAAGGGAGCTGAAGTATGAGTCACAACCGTTCGTTTGCCCTCCCACTAGCCCTCTTGAGTTCTGTCGTGCTCCTTGGCGCTTTCGCCTGGCAGCAGGAAGGGTGGAAGACGCCGCCGGTCATCGCCCACGGTGTGGAGGGACAGGAGACCTGCCTGATGTGCCACAACCCGGACGGTGGCATGGTCCCGGCGCCGGCCACCCATACGGAGCGGCCGAACGAGATCTGTCTCTGGTGCCATGCCGAGGACGCCGCCGTGCAAACCACGGCTCCCCCGGCTATGCCCCACGGCGTGGAGGGGCAGGAGGACTGCGGGATGTGCCACGGGGCCGAGGGCATGAAGCCGATGCCGGCGGACCACGAGGGCCGGGACAAGCAGTACTGCACGCTCTGCCACACGCCGGCCGCCTAGCGCCGAGGAGCTGATCGAGCGGGCAGAAACGCTCGCCTTCAGCGATAACAGATACGAGCCAGACAGACCGGGCGCGGCCAGGTTCGGTGCCTCTTGCCTGAGACCGGCGACCTGCATTAAGGTGCAGGCCGCGGGCGGCGGTCGGGTGAACCTCTGCCGGCACGCGGGAAGTCGATTGGTGTATTATCCGGTGTGCGATTAGTCCCGACCGAAAGGGAGCCAAGAGATATGCACCAGAAACGTTCGTTTGCTTTCTCGCTCGTCTGGTTGGGGGCGATCGCGGTGCTGGGCGCCTTCGCCTGGCAGCAGGAAGGATGGAAGACGCCGCCGGTCATCGCCCATGGCGTGGAGGGGCAGGAAGACTGCGCCATGTGCCACAACCCCGAGGGCGGCATGATGCCCGCGCCGGAAAACCACAAGGGCCGGCCGAACGAGACGTGCCTGATGTGCCACGCGGAGGACGCCGCGGTGCAGACGACCGCGCCGACGGCCATACCCCATGGGCTGGAGGGGCAGGAGGACTGCGGGATGTGCCACGGGGCCGAAGGCATGAAACCGATGCCGGCGGATCACGAAGGCCGGGACAACCAGTATTGCACGCTCTGCCATAAGCCGGCGGCCTGAGTATAGAATCACCAGCGGCGCGTCTCCTCCACTCTGGAGGCGCGCCGCTTTTCGCTCAATCACTCCACCTTTGGAATGTCGATACCGGCGCCCTCTATTGCATTGGTTTGCCCGGGACGCCGGAGGCGTCATAGTGTACCCTGCATTCGGCCCCGACCGGCGTGAGGTGACATGACGGCCACACCCCTTACCGTCTTCGTCGTCGCGGGTCTCACGGCGCTGGCCACCGGCCTCGGCGCGCTCCCCTTCCTCTTCCTGCCGCGCATGTCTCGCACCTGGCTGGCCATGTCGAACGCCGTGGCAGCCGGCCTGATGATCGCGGCGAGCTTTGGGCTGATCTACGAGGGCCTGGCGGCCGGCCTGCTGCGGGTCATCGGCGGTGCGCTGCTTGGTGTCCTCTTCATCGCCTGGAGCACCCGCTGGCTCGATACCCGCGAGGCGCTGGAGGTCGGGACCCTCCGGGGGGCCGACGCGGGCAAGGCGCTCATGATCATCGGCATCATGACCGTGCACTCGTTCACCGAGGGGGTGGGTGTCGGGGTATCGTTCGGCGGCGGTGAGGCGCTGGGGATCTTCATCACGACGGCGATCGCGGTGCACAACATCCCGGAGGGGTTGGCCATCAGCCTGATCCTGGTGCCCCGGGGCGAGTCGGTGCGACGCGCCGCCGGCTGGAGCGTCTTCTCCAGCCTCCCCCAGCCGCTCCTCGCCGTTCCGGCCTTTCTCTTCGTCGAAGCCTTTCGCCCGATCCTGCCCGTCGGCCTCGGATTCGCCGCCGGCGCCATGATCTGGATGTGCTTCGCCGAGCTCTTGCCCGAGGCGCTGGAGGATGCGGGAAGCCGGGCCGTGGCTACCACGCTGACAGCGGCGCTCATGGCGATGATCGGGTTCCAATGGCTGCTGCGGGGTTGAGGGCTTCGTAGCGAAATGTCCCAATCGGCGCCGCGGGCGCCGGGCGGACCGGGTCGGGTTCGTCACCGCCCCTTACGTTCGGGCCGGCGGATCTCGTCCTTTGCGCTTCCCCACTCATCGCGGCCTGACCCTTGCAATCGGTTCGTCCCACGGAGAGGATCGCCCCATGCACGAGATGGCGCTGGCCCTGGAGATCGGTGGGATCTGCGAGCGCGAGCTGGCCCATGCGCCGGAGAGCCGGCTCACGGGTCTGGGCGTGCAGGTGGGGGCGTTCTCGGGCGTGGAGGTCGATACCCTGCGTTTCTGCCTGGAAGTGGTGCTGAAGGAGCGGCATGGCGACGTGGCGATCGAGATCGAGCGGGAGCCGGGCGTGGCGGCGTGTTTGTCGTGCGAGGTGCAATTCGAGGTGCGGGCGGCACCGTTCGAATGTCCGGACTGCGGATCGGTGGCCCGGGGCGTGACAGGCGGGCAGAGCCTGCAGGTGAGCTACCTGGAAGTGGAGTGAGCGATGACAGCCGAACGTGTCGAGGTCAAGCAGAAAGTCCTGAGCGCCAACGACCGGCTGGCGGCCGAGATCCGAGCCGACCTCACGAGCCGTGGCGTTCTCTGTCTGAACCTGATCTCATCGCCGGGGTCGGGAAAGACGACGCTGCTGGAGAAGACGATCGACGAGCTGAAATCGAAGCTGCGGCTGGCGGTGGTGGCGGGCGACGTGCAGACGCGGAACGACGCGGAGCGCCTGGAGCGGCACGGGGTTCCTGTAGAAGCGATCGAGACGGGCGGCGGCTGCCATCTGAACGCGGAGCAAGTATCGAAATCGCTGTCGGGGCTCGGTCTGAGCGAGCTCGATCTGCTGTTCGTCGAGAACGTCGGCAACCTGGTCTGCCCGTCATCGTTCGACCTGGGCGAGTCGATGAAGGTGGTGCTGATGAGCGTGACCGAGGGCGAGGACAAGCCGCTCAAGTATCCGGCGGCGTTCCGGCGCGCGGGCGCGCTGGTGCTGACCAAGATCGATTTGATCCCGCACCTGCAGTTCTCGGCGGAGCGGGCGGTGGAGAACGCGCGCTCGATCAACCCGGAGCTGGAGGTGTTCGCGACCTCGTCCTTCACCGGGGAGGGGCTGGCGGAATGGCTGGACTGGCTGTTGGAGGCGGCGGAACGCAAGCGGAGCGGGTAATGTGCGGGGCCTCAGGATCCGGGTCCGCGGCATCGTCCAGGGCGTAGGCTTCCGCCCGTTCGTCTATGGACTGGCGGAGCGCCACGGGCTGACCGGCTGGGTGCGGAACACGTCCGCCCAGGTCGAGATCGAGCTGGATGGCGAGCCGGGGGCGCTCGACGCTTTTCTGCAGGAGCTCCGAGACGACGCGCCGCCGTTGGCGCGGATCGACGCGGTGGAGGTGGAGGAGCGACCCCCTTCCGGATTCGGCAGCTTCGAGATCGTCGAGAGCGCGCACGAGGAAGGATGGCAGGCGATCCCTCCCGATACGGCGACCTGCGAGGCGTGTCACGCCGAGACGCTGGACCCGAACGAACGACGCTACCGGTATCCATTCACCAACTGCACCCATTGCGGTCCCCGCTTCACCATCATCGAGGATCTGCCGTACGATCGCCGGCGAACGACGATGCGCCGGTTCGAGATGTGTGCCGATTGCCGCGCCGAGTACGAGGACCCCCGCGATCGACGCTTCCACGCTCAGCCGGTGGCCTGCCCGGCCTGTGGGCCGCACGCCTGGCTGCACGGCCCGACCGATGACGGAACGGGCGGCGATCCGCTGGCGCGCTGCGCGGCGTTGCTGCGCGATGGCCGCATCGTGGCGCTCAAGGGGCTGGGCGGTTATCAGCTGGCGTGCGATGCGACGAACGACGACGCCGTCTCCACACTCAGATCGCGGAAGCGGCGTTACGGCAAGCCGTTCGCCCTCATGGTGCCCGATGAGGGGTGGGCGGAGCGACTATGTCGTCCGACCGACGCGGAACGGAACGCGCTGCTGAGCCGGGAGCGTCCGATCGTCCTGATGAAGAGGCGCGACGCCGCCGAGATTGCGCCGGAGGTGGCCCCGGGGCTCGACACGCTGGGCCTGATGCTTCCCTACACGCCGCTCCATCACCTGCTCCTGCGCGAGTTCGAGGGGCCGCTGGTGATGACGAGCGGCAACCTGAGCGAGGAGCCGATCGCCATCGGGAACGATGAGGCGGTCGAGCGGCTGGGAGAGATCGCCGACGCGTTCCTGCTGCACAACCGGGACATCTATGCCCGGTACGATGACTCGGTGGTGCGACAGTTGGCTGGGGTGGTGACGCCGATCCGTCGTGCTCGTGGTTTCGCGCCGGCGCCCGTCGAGCTTCCATTCGAAACGGCGCGTGATGTCCTGGCGGTTGGGGCGCAACAGAAGAACACGTTCTGTCTGGTGAAGGGCTCGAAGGCGCTGCTCGGCCAGCATATCGGCGACCTGGAGAATCTGGAGACGCTGGAGCATTTCCAGGACGCGCTGGCGACATACGAGCGGCTGTTCCGAGTGAGGCCGGAGATCATCGCCCACGACATGCACCCCGACTATCTGTCGACGCAGGTGGCGCAGGAGTATCCGGACCCCGGGGCGGTGCGGGTGGCGGTCCAGCATCATCACGCCCACGTGGTGAGCGTGATGGCGGAGCACGGGATCCGCGACCCGGTGATCGGCGTGGCGTACGACGGGACCGGATATGGGACGGACGGGACGGTGTGGGGCGGCGAGGTGCTGGTGGCCGACTGGTCGCGCTTCGAGCGAGTCGCGCATCTGCGGTACGCGCCGATGCTGGGAGGCGAGGCGGCGATCAGAAAGCCGTACCGTATGGCGGCGGGCTACATCTGGGGGGTGTGTCGCGGGGCTACCGAATCGGAGTTCGCCGCGTTCACCGCCACGCTGCCGATAGGGGAGCGGATCATCCTGCGGCGGCAGTTCGAGGCGGAGCTGAACACGCCCCTCACGTCGTCGTGCGGACGGTTATTCGATGTGGCGGCGGCGTTGCTCGACGTGAGGCGCGAGGCGGTCTACGAGGGGCAGGCGGCCGTGGAGCTCGAGGCGGTGGCCGATCCCCGCGTCGATGAGATCTACCCGTACGACATCCTCCGCCGGGGGGAAGGCTGGATCATCGATCCGGCCGCCACGCTGCGCGCCCTCTGGTGCGAGCATCGAGCCGGTCGGCCGCTGTCGACCACCGCCGCGGCCTTCCACAACACGGTGGCCTCGTTCACCGCCGCGGTCTGCGAGCGGATCAGGGAGCGTCACGACCTGGAGCGAGTCGCGCTGAGCGGCGGCTGTTTTCAGAACGCGCTGCTCACGGCGCGCCTGGTCGAGACCTTGGAAGCGACCGGGTTCGAGGTGCTGACCCACCGGGCCGTGCCGCCGAACGACGGCGGCCTGTCGCTGGGCCAGGCCGTGGCGGCGTACGCGATCGCCACGTCGAGTTGAGTATCGACCTGGTCAACAGATCCGCGGTAACGGCTCGCCCTCCGGCTCGCTGACCAGCCGGCGACCGAAGCCGGTATCGAGGATCAGGCGGCCCCGATGCTCATCGATGCAGGTGCCGACAATCGCAGCGTCCTTGCCTTGCGGGTTAGAACGCAGCGCGGTCAGCACGGCGTCGGCGGCGTTGGGACGGACGCCGATGACCGCCTTCCCCTCGTTGGCGATGTGGAAGGGGTCGAGGCCGAGGATCTCGGCGGCGGCCCGGACCACGTCGGTGACCGGGACCGACGCTTCGTCGATGACGATGCCGACGCCGCTCTTCTCCGCCATCTCGGTGAGCGCGCTGGCGAGGCCACCGCGGGTCGGGTCCTTCATGGCGACGATCGAGCCGTCGGCGGCGCCACGGGCGGTGCGGATCAGATCGTTGATGGGCGCGACGTCGGATCGCAGGTCGCCCTCGAGCCCGAGGCCCCGACGCGCCGCCATCAAGGCGATTCCGTGCTCGCCGATGGGACCGGTGAGCACGATCCGGTCGCCCGGATTGAGCCCGCTGTCCGACACGATCGACTCGGCCAGCCCTACGCCCGTCGTGTTGATGATGATGCCGTCCAGCTCCCCCTTTCCCATCACCTTGGTGTCGCCGGTGACGATCGTTACGCCGGCCTCCTGGCAGGTCTCCTGCATCGAACGTTGAATTCGCTCCAGATCGGATTGCGGGAAACCCTCCTCGATCACCATCGCGGAGGTGAGACCCAGCACATCGGTGGCCCCCATCACCGCCAGGTCGTTGACCGTTCCGGCCACGGCCAGCCGCCCGATGTCGCCGCCGGGGAAGAACACGGGATGGATGACGTGAGAGTCGGTGGTGACGACGAGCCAGCCATCGCCGAGGCGAAAGGCGGCGCCGTCGTCCATCGCCGCCAGCCCGATCTCGCCGTCGGCCAACGGGGCGAAACCCGCGGCGAGCTTGTCCTCGATGAGCATTCGCATGGCGCGGCCGCCCGCGCCGTGCTTCAGCGTCACCCGCTCGCCCAGAACGCCGTACTTCTCGCCGACCCGGTCGCTCATAGCTCGGGATGGCCGCCGTATTGATGCCAGATCTTACAGGTCCCTTCGCTGCTCACCATGCAGGCGCCGACGGGGTTCTCGGGATCGCACTCCTTCCCGAACAGCTCGCAGTCGGTGGGTAGCGCCAGTCCCGACATGATCGTTCCGCAAATGCAGCGCTCGGTGAGTTTGGAGGGCACGTGGGCGCGCAGTCGCCGGGTGTCGATATCGAAGCGCGCGCGTGCGTCCAGATGAGCGAACTCCTCTCGCAGCCGCAGGTTGCCGTTGGGGATGTCGGCGATCCCGCGCCACATGCCGCTCGCGGTTCGGAACACCCGCCACATCTGGTCCTGGGCTACCGTGTTGCCCTCACGCGTGACGCAGCGGGGATACATATTCTCCACCTTCGCCTGGCCGTCGCGGATCAGCTCGACCAGCCGCACCAGCCCGGCCAGGATGTCGAGGGGCTCGAACCCGGCGACGACCACCGGCAGGCCGTAACGGTCGACGAAATCCTCGAACAGGCCCCAACCGGTGATCGTCGCCGCATGGCCTGCCGCCAGGAACCCCTCGACCCGCGTCTCCGGGATCCGGGCCACGATCTCCATCGCCGGCGGCACGTACTTGTGGGCGGACAGAATCGAGAAGTTGGGCGGAAGATCGTCCTGGAGCACGATCGCCGCGGTCGCCACCGCCGTGGTCTCGAAGCCCGTGGCGAAGAAGACGACCTCGGCCTCGCAGGAGCGCGCCAGCTCGACCGCCTGCGATGCGCTGTAGACCACCTCGACCCGCGCCCCTTCCGACGCCGCGTCGGCCAGCGATTTCGCCGTTCCGGGCACCCGGACCATGTCGCCGTAGGTCGCGATCAACGCGCCGTCCACGGCCAGCACGACCGCCTCATCGACTTCCGGCATGTCGGTGACGCAGACGGGGCAGCCGGGGCCCATGATCAGGTCGAGGGTCTTCGGCAGAACGGCACGAAGACCGTAACGGGCGATCGCCTGCTCGTGGCTACCACAGACGTGCATCACCTGGACCGATTCGCGACCGATCTCGTCGCACAACCCGGCGAGGCGAGCGGAGAGCGCTCGGGCCTGGGCAGGGTCGCGGAATTTCAGCTCCTTCGCCTGCCCGCTGATCTTACTGGTGCCCACGCTAGTCATGTCCGTCGCCCTCCGGAGCCGTGGCCTCGAGCTCGCCGTGGACATCGGCCGACATCATGTCGCTCTCCGCCGCCTGGAGCAGCTCTTCATAGAGTGCGAGGGTCTCTTCGATCTCCTCCGCAGGGATCTTGCGAATGGCGAAGCCGACGTGATTGAGGATGTAATCGCCCGGCTCCACCGGCTGGTCAACGATGTCGAGACGGACCTCGCGACGCACGCCCCAGAAATCTACGCTCGCTACGAGACCGTTGACCTCCACCACCTGACCGGGTACGCCGAGACACATCGATCCAGTCCTCCTTCGGCCTGAGTTGGGATTGTCCCGATGAACCACCATTCTGCAGTCAGCATGCCCTCGGGGTCAACGGGGGTCACCGAACGTCTGGCCCGGCGCGGCCGAGCCGTCTCCGAAGTGGCGGCCCTGGACAGGTCGCCCCGAGGGGCGTTGTGCCTCGCCCCCAGGTGGGCGTTTCGCCACAATTGCGGACACGCTGAGACATCTCGGGCTGACCAAAACGTCGAAAACAGTTCTCGTTCGGCATCTCGATACGGGCAATGGGCGTAGAGGGGCAGGATCGGGACCGAAGGGTTCTCTGGCATGTGCTTCGCGGGGAGAATGAGACACACGCACCGTGAGCAGCCGAGAGTAAACAATCGTTTCCGTTCCGGATAGATCTGCCTGACCGCAAGCAGAGAGCCTGGCGGGTCAGACTTCGTCGTGTCCGTTTTTGATTTCGCTGGCGCCAGCGAAGTGAACGTTCATCGCTGGCGGCGATTGTGTGGAGTGAAGCGACCGCGCGTTCAATACCCGGTCACTCCAAGCGAAGGACGCCCTCACGGAGGTGACGTCATGGCAAAGTCGGAGAGTTGGTTCGTCGAGGAGCTGGAACGACGGGGTGTATCACGTCGGGACTTCCTCGGTTTCTGCGGGGTGATGGCATCGATCATGGCGATGCCGAGAGAAGCCGGCGCCCGTATCGCTCGAGCGTTACAGACCGAGGAGAAGCCATCGCTGATATGGCTCGAGTTCCAGGACTGCGCGGGCAACACCGAGACGTTCCTGAGGGCTGCCCGGCCGACGACCGCTGACATCGTGCTCGACATACTGTCGGTCGACTACCATGAAACCATTATGGCGGCGGCTGGTCACCGTGCGGAGGAGGCGCGGGCGGGCGTGGTCGAAGGGAAGCGGGGCGAGTACATCGCCGTGGTGGAAGGCTCGATTCCGACGGGAGCGAACGGGGCGTACTGTACGATCGGTGGCCGATCGGCGCTCCAGATCGCGCAGGAGGTGTGCGGGGATGCCGCTGCGACGCTCGCCATCGGCACGTGCGCCGCGTTCGGCGGCCTTCCGGCGGCGGCGCCCAACCCGACGGGCGCACTGAGCGTCGGCGATGCAGTGCCTGGTCTCAGGAACCTCATCAACCTTTCGGCCTGTCCCGCCAACGCCGAGAACGTGGCGGCCGTCGTCGTCTACTACATGACCTTCGGCCGTTGGCCGCCCGTCGACCGTTACCGACGGCCCCTCTTTGCGTATGGCAAGCCGATCCACGACAACTGCGAGCGCAGGGCCCACTACGATGCCGGTCAGTACGTGGAGAACTGGGGGGATGAGGGGCATCGCCGGGGTTATTGCCTCTATAAGATGGGCTGCAAGGGACCGGTCACATTCCAGAACTGCCCGAAGATCGGCTGGAACGAGGGGACCAGCTGGCCGGTCGGCTGCGGCCACCCCTGCATCGGGTGCGCCGAACCGGACTTCTGGGACAAGATGACGCCTTTCTACGCGCACCTGTCCGGCGTGCCGGGATTCGGGGTGCACGCGACCGCAGACAAGGTGGGGTTGTGGGCCACCGCGGGCGTGGCCGCAGCCTATGCGATCGGAGGCTTCGTTCAGTACGGAAGGCGGCTGAAGACTGAAGCGGCCACGGCCAGGGCCGAAGCGGCCGCGGCCAGGGCTGAGGCGACGACGACCGAGGCCGAAGGGGCCGCGGATCAAGAGAAGGGAGGTCAGTCATGACCCGCGTCGTTATCGATCCGATCACGCGCATCGAGGGCCACTTGCGGATCGAAACAGAGGTCGATGGCGGTGTGGTGAGGGACGCCTGGTCCTCCTCGACCATGTTTCGGGGCATCGAGACCATCCTCAAGGGCCGCGACCCGAGAGACGCCTGGGCTTTCACCCAGCGGATCTGCGGGGTCTGCACCACGGTACACGCCATTACGTCGATCCGCGCGGTGGAGAATGCCATCGGTGCCCGGCCGCCAGCGAACGCGCGGCTGCTGCGCAACCTGATCATGGCCTCGCAGATGGTCCAGGACCACGTCGTCCACTTCTACCACCTGCACGCTCTCGACTGGGTGGACATCGTCTCGGCGCTGTCCGCTGACCCCGCGGCGACCGCTCGGCTCGCCCAGTCGATCTCCGATTGGCCGCTGTCGAGCGCGACGTATTTCGCCGGTGTGAGGGAGCGCGTGCAGCAGTTCGTCGATCGCGGCCAGCTGGGGCCGTTTGCCAACGCCTATTGGGGCCACTCGGCCTATCGTCTGCCCCCCGAGGCGAACCTCCTGGCCGTGGCCCATTACCTGGAGGCTCTCGACTGGCAGCGGGATTTCATCAGGATCCACGCGGTACTCGGTGGCAAGAACCCGCATCTGCAGAGTTTCCTGGTTGGGGGAATGGCCACGCCGCTCGATGCCGACAAGCAAGGGTCCCTGAACATGACCTCCATCTCCATGATGCGTAAGTTGATCAGGGAGGGACGGGCGTTCGTGGAGAAGGTCTACATCCCGGACCTGCTAGCGGTGGCCTCGTTCTACAAGGATTGGGCGGGCTACGGTGCCGGCGTGGGCAACTATCTGGCCTACGGTGAGTACCCGGAAGGCGATGACTCGAACGCTCCGCTCTTCCTCCCCCGCGGCGTGATCCGAAGTCGGGACCTGAGCAATGTCGAGCCGATGGATCCGGCGAAGATCACCGAGTTCGTTACCCACTCCTGGTACGAGTACGAGGCTGGGGACAGCGAAGGGCTTCATCCGGCAGCGGGCGAGACCCGCCCCAATTACACCGGGCCCGAGCCGCCGTACGAGCTGTTGAACACCGATGAGAAGTACAGCTGGCTGAAGTCGCCGCGCTATGACGGGTTGTCGATGGAGGTCGGCCCTCTGTCACGCATGCTCGTGGCGTACGGCTCGGGTCATTCACGCGTGCAGGAGCTGGTCAACTACGCTCTCGGCCAGCTCGGCGTGGGACCCGAGGCCTTGTTCTCGACCCTGGGGCGGGTGGCGGCCCGGGGTATCGAGACCTTGGTCCTGGCGGAGAAGATGGAGGACTGGCTCGACGAGCTGGCCGACAACATGGGTCGCGGCCAACTGGACATCCACGACAACTCGATGTGGGATCCGGCCAACTGGCCAGCGGAATGCAGCGGAGCGGGCTTCCACGAAGCGCCGCGCGGTGCCCTCGGGCACTGGGTTCACATCGTCGACGGGGAGATCGCGAACTACCAGTGTGTGGTGCCCAGCACCTGGAACGCGGGGCCGCGGGATGCCGCTGGCCAGCGCGGGCCGTATGAGGAAGCTCTGGTAGGCACCCCGGTGGCCGACGCCGAGCAGCCGATCGAGATCCTGCGAACCGTGCACTCGTTCGATCCCTGCATGGCGTGCGGCGTCCATGTCGTGGACCGCGCCGGTCGCGAGTTGGTGAAAGTGAGGGTCCAATGAGTACCGTGGCACCCCCGGCCCCGGCCGTTAAACCCAAGCTGGTCCGAGTCTATGTCTGGGACCTGCCGGTTCGCCTGACCCACTGGCTGCTGGCCATATCGATCACCGTCTTGGCGATTACGGGGTTCTACATCGGGCATCCGTTCCTCGTCGCGCCGGACCCGGCGGGACAGGAGTTCGTGATGGCGACGGTGCTGGCCGTTCACTTCTTCGCCGCGATCGTATTCAGCCTGTCGGAGATCGCCAGGATCGTATGGATGTTCGTTGGGAATCGCTATGCCCGTTGGCAACAGCTCATCCCGACCAGCAAGAGTCGCTGGAGGCAGACGTGGGAGTGGTTGAAGTTTTACATCTTCTTCCGTGCCGAGACCCCGAGATTCGTCGGCCACAATCCCCTGGCCGGACTGACGTACGTGCTGGTCTATGTCACGCTGATTGTGATGGCGCTGACCGGTTACGCGATGTTCGCGGTCAGCGCCGGTGCGGGCTCGCCGATGCGGATTTTCGCGGGTCTGTTGCCGCTGTTCGGGGGAGTTCAGACCGCCCGGTGGATTCACCACGTCTGCATGTGGCTGATCGTCCTGTTCATCATACACCACATCTCCTGTGCCCTTCTGGTCGCCCGCGCGGCGAAGAACGCCGCGATCGAGTCGATGTTCTCGGGCTATCGATTCGTTTCGCCGGAAGACCTGGCAGCGGAAGAGGCAGGAAGCGAGCGATGACGGCGTCTGGCAACGAGGCATCCGTCCTGGTTCTCGGGCTGGGCAACGTTCTCTGCGGCGACGACGGGCTGGGTGTGGCGGCGGTCGAGCGATTCCGGCTCCGGTATCGCATATCGGAGGCGGTCCGGGCTCTGGACGGGGGCACGCTGGGGCTGGCCTTGCTGTCCCACATCAGATCGACCGACGACGTGATCCTGGTCGATGCCGTCGGAGCCGCCGGGCCGCCGGGCACCTTCGTGCGACTCGAGGGTGACGAGGTGGCGCCGGAGTTGCAGGCCAGGCTCTCCTGTCATCAGATTGGGGTGGCCGATCTGCTCAACGCCTTGGCGGTGCTCGACGCCTACCCCCGGCGCTTGATTCTGTTGGGCCTGGTGCCCGAAACGCTCGAGCTGGGCCTCGCTCTCTCGCCGCCCATCGAGAACCGGCTCGCGGAGTTGGTGGAGAGGATAGCGGATGAGGTGCGCCGGTTGGGTCATGATCTGATTCCCAACCGGCCCGAGCAGAGCGCCAACGCCAGGAGCGGCGACCGCGCCGCGCGCGCTCTGGGCCTGTCACGCTGAGGGAAGCTAGCTTTTCGGGTCCGAGTCCTTGCGCCGCCGCTCGTCAAGTCGGAGTAGGATGTACATCAGCCATTGCGTCGGCAGGAACATCACGAGGAATAGAATAGCGACGACCAGCACTAACAGCAGGACCACCTTGTGAGCCGTCGGGAGCGCGGGTTCTCGAATCGTGTCGACAATGAACTTTACGGTTACGAGAGCTACGGCGGCCGCCCACACCGCGCTGGCGATGAGGCCAAGCACGAGTGTCAGCCGGGAAACTCTACCCGCCCTCCAAGCCTTCTTGAGCAAACTTGTAGACATGGCCGGCTCCGTAGCGGCGTCGGGTTCCTGTTCTCCCCCGTGACGCCTCTCACGGTCAACCACCTCGAGGCCCGCTCGGAGAACGTGCAGCGCGCCAGCGAGGTCGGCAAGGCAGGTGG